>Ga0209751_10000683_pt1 | contig 36248 bp, 38 predicted proteins | sample RifCSP13_1_FD_184019 | JGI IMG/M metagenome (GOLD analysis project Ga0209751, IMG submission 184019) | Soil microbial communities from Rifle, Colorado - Rifle CSP2_sed 13_1 (SPAdes) (version 2) | ecosystem: Environmental > Terrestrial > Deep subsurface > Rock core/Sediment | place: Rifle...
GGCTACCGCCGGCAACACCCGAAGGCCAAAGAGCGAGTCGCCAAAGACAATGCGTGAAGCTCTCGCGGCCCATGCCGCCATAGGCGCCATGTCCACGTAGCCCCAGTCAAGGTGGTCGCCGCTGACTATGTAATAGAGTTCATCGCGAAAGTAGCCGTATGCTTCGCTGGTAAGCAAGTGGATGGACAGTTTGAAAAAGGCATAGTATATCGCGATAGCAAAAGGACTGGCCCATCGACTCTTGAGTATTTCCGTCTGATTCATGTAGACCACAGGGACGTTGTCATGGGCTGATAACGACGCTCGTTGCGATTATGTTCAGCCTAGAATTTTACAAGTCGAAAGTAGCGAAGGACATTTGAATGGCCTTTGCCTTATCATGGTTAGATATGTGGCTTGCCCAGCAGATTGGCCTCCATCGATTTCCTCTCCGGGTGAATTGAAAAGTATACCGAATGCACTCTAGACCGTGGCAACGCAGACGATGGCTCATTGCCTCCATTCGCGTTGATCCCGGCAGGATCGCCTCACAATCCACGTGTCGATGATCACGTTCAGCCTTTAGACTTCACCGGTGCTTCTCCGCATCCGAACCAGGAAATAGGCCGCACAAACCGATAGCAACGCCGTAAAGATCCAAGCTACGAGTGAAGTACTCAACGCAAATGGATTTGTGGCGTTCGGGTCGAAGGAAGGGACGATGTTGGTATTATTAACCGAGGCATGCATCAGCATGGCTAGCATGAGACTGCCTCCGGTGCGAGCATAAAGCCACGCAATGGCTACGGACAGCGCAGTCACCGCCAGCAGATAGACGGGGAACGATTGGCCCGTCGTGTCGGTCTCCGGAATGAAGAAGAGGGGCAAATGCCAAGCGGCCCAAATGATCCCGAGCACTATGCTGCCTAACCCCAGTCCGAAGCGCTCAGCCAGGCGAGGAAGAGCGTACCCGCGCCACCCGATCTCTTCACCTGCCTGGACTGGAGTTGAGAAGACGATGCCCGCGATGATGATATACCACGAAGTAGTGTTGAAGCGTGGCCACTCGCCCGCTAAGAGACGATGAAGAAGTGCGGCTGCCAGCTTAATTGCGATAAAGTAAGTTACGGCAAAGAGATACCAGCGGAGGCCCACGCGCCACTGTATCAAGCGATGCAACAATGAGCGCACGCCTTCCCGACCTTCGTGCCGAGCCGTGAGCCAGACCGCCACAATAGCTGGAGCAAATACTCCCAGAAGGAACACCAGCATTCGAAGTCCTGGGAGCCAAGCACTTGCAGGAGTTGCGCCGCTGGAAGCCGCCCACACTGCCCAGCACATCCACGTTACTACGTACGTGAACAAGAAGAACCTGATGAGGAATCTGCGTGCTGTCGGTTTTTCCTCAACTTCGAGCGGTGCGAGTTGTGGATTGCTCAACATAAAGGCAATGTACCGTTGCCCTCTCGGTCGACTCAAAGAGTTATTGGACGTTCGACCGGAGGATTGATAAGGACTTTCTCGATTAAAAAAGTTCGGTAATGTCCTAAAGTGATTGCGATGAGAAAATGCGGCGCCCCGCGCTCCGCTGCACGCCCAGGTTAGGCGGCTAGTAATACGCCATGTTGGGTTGCCTTTATTCGCCTCGCCTTACATGATGACGCTTCTATCAAGTACCTCCAGGCATTTTTCTAAGCAATAAGTCAGTCTTGTTTTGACGATCTAGCTCCTCGATTTCGCCCGCACAAGCGGCTTCCCCATTTGAGACTTTTGATCAGTCGCTGCTGATATGCCCAGATGACGCACTGCTGCTGCGAACGCGCGACTGCGGCGTCGGGAAATCGGGATTCGCGCACCGCAGGCCAGCATGGCGACCAATGCGCCAGCTCGAGTGCGCGTCAACTCTCGTACGCCGTCGAGCCGAAGCAGTGCGCGACGGTGGGCGCGAATGAAGCCGTGTTCGCGGATACGTTCTTCCAATAGTTGAAGCGATTCGCGCAGGAAGTAGTTGCGGGGGCCAATCCACAATCGGACGTAATTACCCGACGCTTCGATCCAGTCAATCTCACTTACATGTAGCACCGTTGCGCCTCCTGATGTAGTGACGACGATGCTCTCATCACGGGTTGAACGCTTTGCCGAGCGCAATCGAGTGATGAGTCGCTTCATGGTGGCGCGAAAACGCGCTTCGCCCACTGGCTTTACAAGGTAGTCGAGTGCTTCAGCTTCGAATGCACGAATGGCAAATTGATCGAAAGCCGTCAGAAATACTACCGCTGGCATTCGCTCTACCGTTCGTCGACGGATTACCTCAAAGCCATCCATGCCTGGCATCTGAATATCAAGAAAGACGACGTCCGGTGCCGATACTTCCAACGCCGCCAGCACTTCAGCACCGTTGCGGCATTCTCCGACAACAGCAAATTCTGTAAAAGGTGACAACAGTTGCCGCACTCCACGACGAGCCGCCGGTTCGTCATCCGCGATCAAGGCTTTCCATTTAGTCTCTCTCACTGCTCCTCCGGGAACATCTCTCGATAGGGCACTCTCAGCGTCGCGACCGTGCCGCCTTCCGTGCGTCCCATAATCACGAGCGAAGCGAGCTCGCCGTATATAGCTCGTAGTCGCTCCCGCGTGTTCTCGATGCCATGACCCTTTGGAATAACGATCTGCGGGTCAATGCCCACGCCGTCATCCGTTACCGAGAGTTCCAACATATCGCCCTCGCGCCGCCCCTCGATAATTAAACGACCAGCCTCGAGACGTCTTGCGATGCCATGACGTATCGCGTTCTCAACCAGATGTTGCAGGGCAAAGCTCGGCACGGCGGCGGGCAAAAGCGAGACGTCAATTCTAAATTCAGGGCGGAGTCGATCAGAGAACCGCGCCTGCTCGATGGCGACGTACTGCTTGACGAGTTCAAGCTCTTCGCCGAGCGTGACTTCATTGGCACGGTGGCTGCTGATGGTGCTGCGCAAGACTTCGCTTAACTGTTCGACGATGCGCACAGCGCCGCGACGATCATTATCGCGCACCAGCACGGCGATGGTATTGAGCGTATTGAAGAGGAAGTGCGGGTTAACCTGAGCCTGCAAAGCCGCGAAGCGCGCACCGGCCAGTTGCTCTGACAGCAGAGCCAGCTGCACGTCGCGCTCCCGAGCTTCGGTGAAGTAACGAATCGCATGCTCCATGCCGACTACGCAGAGATAAACGGCAACACCGAACGGCAATGTGATGAAGATCCAGCTTAGCCATTCGACACCAGCTTTACGCCAGAACTGACCGGCTCCAACTTGCGTGGCGGCGTGTGCCCCGGTTGAATCGAACACGAAAGCAAGCACCAACCTTAAACCTTGGCCGCATGTGGCCCATGCTACGCAGAACAACAGGGACATCCCCAGATGCAGCCCGATACTGGGTCCGAGGTGCGGCCGGGCCAAAGGCCATTTTCTGGAAACTGCGAAGACTCCAGGCGTAAGAAACGCGTAGAGAAACCAGTCGCCACCTTCCCACAACAGATCGCGCGCCGTTACCGGATCCCAACCTTGGAGACGCGCTTGCGCTATTCGATTGATGGCGGCGAATGCCGCCGGCAGGCTCCATGCTGCCGAGACAATCATCCATGGTCTAAGGCGTAGCCTGACTGGCACGCAACCCACATTATCGTGCGTGCTGCTTGTACGCAACGGTAATGTGATCGCGAGTAAGACTGATGACCGTTCGCGTCAATAAGAGGACCGCTCGCCCTTTGCTTGTTGTCGCGTTAGGTGTTCAAAGCGTAGGATGCGAGGCTTCCGAGTCATGCATGGGGAGGGTTCAGTGTGAAATGTCCAGCACGGAAAGGAAGCGATGACAAATGAAAGCATCTGTCTTTATTGCCACCTCTCTCGATGGCTTTATCGCTCGAGCAAATGGTGATCTCGATTGGTTACCGGCTGGTGGTGGGGAACCCCACGGCTACGATGAGTTCATTGCGACGGTGGATGCGTTGGTCATAGGCCGCAACACTTTTGAGACGGTCCTCGCTTTTGAGAAGTGGCCTTACGGTGGTAAGCCAGTGTTCGTTCTCAGCACCCACAAGCTCCCCCCTGCACCCGTCGGGGCTGAGCTGGAGCAAATGTCGGGGCCACCGGCTGATATCGTGGCGCAGCTCGCCGATCGCGGTATCCGACATGTTTACGTAGATGGCGGGATCACAATTCAGAGGTTCCTTCAAGCCAGGCTTATCCAACGACTAATCATAACGCGTATTCCTGTGCTCCTCGGTGATGGAATCCCGCTATTTGGGACACTAGATCACGACATCATCCTCAAGCACGTCACGACGCGTTCGTTCACCAGCGGACTTGTTCAGAGTGAGTATATTGTTGCCGCCTAAGGATAGGCCCAAAAGATTTAGTAACAGTGTGCTCAACCATTGATTCAGTGTTTGAGCCAGAGAGTAAACTTGAAGTACTACGTCATCTCACGTTATCGTCGACTGCGAAAGCTCCTCAGATGACTCGCATCGAAGCGCGCGGCTAGGTCCATCCGCCTGAAGAACCTCGAGCTTGCTCTAGAGACCGTTCGCATCAGCAGACGCACCGCTCACGTATTCAATGTTGTCGTGAAAGTGCTTGCCACGTAAGATGCGGCCCGTCCGCTACTTCAAAATATCCTTTACCTTGATGTCTGTTGTCGTGAGGCCGGTAACCCTGTTGGCTCTGGTCTGTTAGGTACGAATTGCAGAGAGGTTTTATGACCACACCAGCCGTCGCGAAGCAGACTGCGAACAACATCACACGGGTTTGTTGGTCAGCGACGTCCTGGCCGCGGCCGACTTCTAGACAGAAAAGCTTGGCTTCAAGCTTGGCTTCACTTGGGGCGAGCCGCCGATTGCCAACAACAGCAAACATATTAAAGGTCCCGTTTTTTGTGATTCAAGGCAAGGAGGACATGGTCACGCCCACATCAGTTGCAGTGAAGTACTTTAGCGTCGTGAAAGCGCCCAGGAAGAAACTGATGATCATCGACAATGCCGGTCATTTTGCGCTTGTCACTCATCGCCAGGAATTCTTAGCGGCTCTTGTTAAGTATGTGCGACCCCTGGCAATGTTGACAGATCCTTAGCTGAGCCAGGCAGTTTTTCTTCAGCTGATGGCAGTGGAGAAAATGTGCTGCGGTCTAGACTTAGGCTGACGCTGAGATTTAAGCTCCCTGCACAATGTGCGCGTGTTTCCGCTTGACTACGGACGCGGGAAAACTCATTTCACCATCATTGGAAAGCAAGCAACAAGTGCGATGAGACTATATCTTAAGCGTCTGGAGTTGTGCTTCGACTTGCGCATCTGTCTTGACAGTAATAAGCGCATCCCGTTCCATGAGACAGGCGACAGTCGGATTCTCGGCACGATTCTGTTACAGGAATCGTTGATTTTCCATGGTCCCCACTCAAACGCCATTCGTTGGAGACTGCAACCGGAGTCTCTGACGGAGCAAACTAATAACTGAGAACCCCTGCAGGCCTAATATGGAAGTCGCGTTCGGGATAAAGGCCCACTCAGGTTGGGCAGCACAGGTCGTCCTCGGCATAAGAAGCGATGAGCTACAGGTAGTTGATCGTTACCGCGTGGAGCTAGTTGAAAAGGATGACGCGTCTTGGGCGAAGCAGCCTTACCACGCTGCCGAAAGCTTGAACGCGAGCGACGCACGAGATTTAGTTAAACGGAGTATCGCGAAAGCGCGCCGAATCGCGGTCCGAGAGATGAGAGCAGCCATCAGACGCGCATGCGGTGAGGGACATGAGATAGCCGTTTGCGCGTTGCTTGTCGTCGACACCATGCCTGATTGGACCATCGACGAGATCCTTGCCGTGCATTTCCGGATGCACAAGGCTGAAGGTTTACTATTCCGCGAAGCCCTTGACTACGCCGCGAGAGCGTGCGGGTTAAGATTCCTTGGTATCCCTGAGAAAGAGTTGGAAGTCTACGCCGAACGAGCCTTAACGACATCGGTGACCAGCTTGCGGAGAACCATCGCGTTGCTTGGCAAGTCAGTGGGCCCGCCTTGGGGCAAGGACCAAAAGGACGCCTCGCTCGCGGCCGTGATAGCTTTGAAGGGAGTCAACCCGTACTGAAAATACTCAGGTTTCCATGACGTAGCGCAGTCGGCTACGCAAAATGGTCCGGCTGAATACGTTCGTTCGCATGCGATCGACTCCTTTAGTTCTCTTTTGTACCTGACAAAGCCCACGTCTTACCGCTTCACGTTGAAACGCTTCAGAAACGTCTCTATCTGCGCGGTAAACCCTTAAGGTCTCCTCTACTTGGTGACTCAGAGGTCGAGGCGTTATTTCATTGACTGACTAACCAGCAACACCGCCTTGGATTCTGGTAAGTAGCCAAACGGGCGAGTATCAGGAGATGGTTATTAAACCAAGAGGCTTTTCACACTCAGAATGGAGGTGTCCATGAGTTCCGATGAATCACTTTACGTCTTACAGGACTGGCGCCAAATTGCTGATCTTATCTCGGCCGCTATCGCGAACCTTAACGATCATGACCTCGACCTCCGAGGCGGGACCGAAGGTTGGTCGATCCGAGAGACGGTTCACCATCTCGTTGAGGCGAACTTGGTTGCCTACACGATCGTGATTGTCGCACTCGGGAAGAGCGGGTGCACCTACGACTGGTCGTGGTTGAATCCGAACCGAGAATGGATGGTTCGGCTCGGTTATGACAAAGCGCCCGTCGGTCCTGCGCTGAAAGTCCTGCGGGCTCTGACCGAACATCTTTCTGCCCTCCTAATTGATGCGAACCTTCAACGAGAGGTCAAACTCCTTGATGGTTCTGGGGCGGAGCCGCAGCCAACCACGGTCCAAAAGTTCCTGAAACAGCAGACAGAACACGTGAATGACCATCTACGCAACGTTCGAGAGGCTCGAGAGCAGCATTAGAGCTCTTCCATTAGAGATACGACGTAAGTATTGGTTTTGCGGCCAGAGTCTTCACTCTGTTAGATATTTTGGCGATGCAGATCCACCGGGCTGGTTCGATGACTCTTGCTGGCAGCCTCCTCTAATCTCTTCATTCACTTTTCGAACTTGTTGCAGTTGAAGCCGAACTATGACGATTGAAAACCACTGCAGAACCGAACGTTCGAACAGGCGCCACATCTCTTGTACCCATTACTTTCAACCTAATCGATACATTTCCGCCACCGGTTGCCCAATGAATTCAGCCCATCTCTTCCCTTGATCGAGGGACCTTTCGGCAATGCCCGAGTTAGGCGGCATCATTTGGTGCGATGAGCTTCGATGATCATCCATGTAAAGTGGCTTTCTGATATGTTTGAAAAGGTAACTCGCGTTGCGGCGTCTGCTTCTGGAAGACAACCTTTACGGGCACGGCACTAACTGTAGAATCATGGCCGGGGCCTATGTACGTTTGACGCCTTTGATAAGCGATTCTGACCATAAGGCTAAAGGCTCACGCGCTCGACGGTTATGTTGTCTGGCCGACCGATTATAGGTTGAAAGCAGATGTCGTGGGTCACACAAGCATTCAATAAGCTTATCGCGCCCGTACGCTTTTTCAATCGTTACGGCCATCTTCCACCCGACCGTGTACCATGGCCCCTGTACGCCAAAAAAGGAAGCGCTGACCTTCTGCGTCTCCGCCGGAGTAATCCGCTTTTCCAGAACATCGAGGAAGAACCGCTCGACTTTCCTGAGGTCATTGTTGAAATTGGCTACGTCCCGGTCCCACCGCGCCCTGTCTTCAGGATTGCTCACTGAGTGCGGATGGACATCAGGCCCCCCAGCCGCCGCCAGCATCGCGATTCCTTCACCGAACGAGCCTATTGAGTAAAGGACAGTCCTGACGTTCTCCGGCAGTCTCGTAAACTCTCCTGATATTAATTTTGGTAAACAACTACGAGCATAGCCGACGTGATTGAGTTCGTGCGCGAGTGTGTTTTCAAATTTTTCTTTCGTTACGGCGGGGTCGAGGTAAAGGAAAATAGCTGGGTCAGTTTTCACTTCGAAAACAAAACTGTTATTCCTCGGTTTAATGACAGGATAGATTTTCGCGCTGATTCGCGCTGCTTTCGGCAAGTAAGCTAACGCCAAACGCGCCGCCCCGGTTATGTCTGCGAGTTTCCATTTGCCGAGCGTTTCTTCAAGAGCCGGACCCAGTTCGGCGAGTTGTTCGGAGAGAACAAAGCTTTTGAAATCCGCGTCGTCAAAGGAGCGTTTCAACGAAGTCTCCCGCCTTTTCAGACGAATGTAGCCCTCGCTCTGAAACACTCGTTGCCAATCTTCTTCGCTAATCGGCTGATTCGTTTTCTTTTTCGCAAGAACTGCGAGCACCGCGTCTGCTTCATCCGTAACGAGGCGCACAGTCACAGCGGACGGCATGGAAGTTTGTGCAGAACAGATGGATCCGAGGGCAAACAGGCTATAAACGATAAGTAGGCTCAATAATCCGCGAAGAAAGATGACTGATGACTTCATGTTTATAGATGAGGAGGCAAGCTAGGGCTTAATCAACTGTTCCCGCCCTTCCCTGCTTACAACTTTCAAGAAGTTTCCCTTATCTCGGTTCGCATGAAGCTCTACCCTGCCATTTACATCGTCCGAAAGTCCAAGCGCTGAGCCTTTCTCAGAGGCACTCAGTTTCACAACAGGACCGCCCTTCGGATCGGCCATACGAAAAAGAACTGTATCAGGATACTTTTTCGAGTTCACCGTCTCCGCCTCATATACTAAAAGTTCGGCCCTAATCCGGTCCTGAGTATCTACAATTTGAAGCGCGCGTCCTCGAAGCACGGGAGCGACACCTTGCGCGTCGGCTCGACGGATTTGCGCCAAAAGAAATACCAGCAGGAATAAATTGATCACGGTAAGACCAATCGCGAGTCGTTGTGTTTTCATAATGTTGCTCCGTTTGTTTCAGCAACCGTCGAATCATAGAGAAAGTTGAGAATAGGCTATCCCCGCTCCGGTCCAATGATCCGTTGAACCAAGCACTGCTCCGGGGATGCCCGACTGATCGGTTAACCTTTCGTGATCCGCTTCACAGCTTCCTCCAGAACATTATCATGGCCGCCTATGTAATATTCCGGAACCGGCTCAAGCAGAACATCCGGGTGAATGCCGTTACCGTCGAATAGTTTGCCGTCGGACTGGAACGAGGCCATAGTACCGATGCGCAGCCGTAGGGGCGTCGCGCCTAGTAAGATCTGCTGCGAAAAGGCGCTGCCGCCGCTGCTTGGAGTGCCGAGTAGCAGGACGTTCTTCATTCCCTTTAGCCCGGCGAGAAAGATGTCGGTCGAGCTGAAGGACTTGGCATTCATCAGAACGATTACCGGCTTGTCATAGTAGTAAACGTCCGGATCGTCGAGGCGGTTAAGAGCCATGTAGTGCCAGTCGCTAAATTGGCCCTTGGGCAGTTCCCACTGAGGCTTGAAGACGTTTGCGAACTTTGCGACAGCCTGGCGCTCGTTCGGGGCCCACGCCTTGGCGTCGGCGCGATACATGCGGTGGTTTTCGGCAAGATAGCTCTCCTTGTGATCGCTGTGCAGACGATAAGCCGCGGCGGTGAAAACACGCGGAGGGGCATCCGGGGCGGCCAAATACGAATACAACAATAACAGGGCGTCGCGATCTCCTCCGTTGTTATCCCGAACGTCCACGATCAAGCCGGCAGTGTCACGAAATTCAGGCATCCATCTCTTGATTTCGGGTACGGACGTGGCTTTGACCATGTCCGGGAGCCGCAGGTATCCAATGTTGCCCTTTAGAAGGCGTGAGCCGCCCGTCGGCCAGACGCCATAAATCGGAAGCGACTTTGCGATGGGCAGCGTCAGCGTCTTGTGACGCATGCCCTCCTTGTCCTCTAATTCGATCTCGACCGTAGCCTTGTTTGGCATGTTCATTACCTTTCGCCAGTAGTCGAACTCGCGCAGCTGGCCTAGGCAACGGTAACGGATGTATTGAGGTGAGCCCTTCGAAACGAGCACAGACGCTGCCTCACACCACTGGGCCACGCCCTTGCGATCAATCTTAGTTAGGAAGGGGAAGCCTTCCGCCAAGAACGCTCTCCGCCCTGGGTCAAAGGCGACAAACCGCTCGCCTTCGGGTTCGATCAGGAATGGCAAACGCCCGCCGGATGGCAACTCATAGCCAGCGACGCGGGCGTGGCCATCGACACCAAGTGCAATGATCTTCTGCAGCTCGATCCCAAATTCGTTCAAAGAGATGCCACCATCAATCCGCTTCCGCAGGTCGCCAATCGCCGCATCGAAGTTGGCGTCTTTGGCGTAACGGTAGGACCAGCGTTCGTCGATCGCGACCTTGAATGTATCCAACGCGCTTGCAGCGACTTTGGGTTCCAACCGAGGCTGAAATTTGTCCTGCCATGGAACTTTAACTACCAAGCTGCCTGCTACGACGCTAAGAATGAGCAGGGGTTTCCACAAATTGATTATCAGTATCATTCTGAAATCCTAAATTCTGCTCCCTAATCGTGGCTAAATCTGCCAAGGAAGGACGGCCTGTACGGGATCACTTTCTCACAACGCCCCAAGACTAATTATTAATATCTTAGGCAAGGGTGAATCTTAATATCGATTTGGTTACTTCAGCAACCTCGATAACCAGTGCAGTACGTTGAGCGCGAACTGACGGTTGCCGTTGCCTGGCACGTTCATTCCGAACTTCTTTCCCTTTGCGGATTGCCATCAGTGAACCTGACAATTTGCGCTGAAAATAGTCCGGCCTCCCCTAGAATCACCACGCGCCCCTTCCCGAACATCATTGCAATTCCCTGGGCGCGCCCGCTGACGGAACTCGAATGAGAGCCCGCAGCTTCGTTTAATGCACCCGTGCCCCGGGCCGCCGCATCCTCTGCATTCAGATCTCTCGGGCTCGCCGCCTCTCGTGTAGTGACGCTGAGCTTCACCAATGAGTTGGCGCCGTCTGGCACACTCAGCGACTGGCCGGTGAAAGACCTGACATTGTTCACCTCTTCAGAAGCATTGCGCCCGCGTAATATCGGTGAGCACCCAACAAGCCATTCTTACTTGAGAAAACCAATTGAGTAGTGACTAACGCAACTGCAGCGCCCAGATGCTATGCCGAAGCCAGTTATGGGACAACGAAAAATACGCGAGCGGCGCATTTAGGGACGCGAACGGTCACGCCCTTAGGGTGACTAGCTTCGCGTGACTGGTGGTCCGAAAATACACTGTTGAAGGACAATGCCCACGAATGCCCGGATTTTCAGGATGGCTTGTTAATAATACAGACTTGCCAAATTCTCATCAGCCTGAATCCGCCCCACGTTCACCAAATAAACCACCGGGGCCGCAACGCAGACCATTCACATCATAAGAAGCACCGCTCACGTATTTGAGGTTGTAACGTGAGTGATAGCGCCTTAGGATGCGCCTTTTTACCGCAAGGGCATTCCAGGGCGCCATTAGCCCACAGGGTTATCTTTAGATAACTCTCGGCGATGATTGTATTGGGAGTGCAAACTCGTCGTTTATTCCTATCGGCTGTCCGAACATGGCCTTAAGCTCGGCCTCTGAGCATTAGTGCGCGCTTCAGCGCTTTCGTGGGTACCAACGAGCAGCGCGTTCGTATTAAGGTGCGTCGTTGTGCCGACCAAAAGCGTTCTGCCGTCCGAGAAGATGACGTAGTTCGCGCCACTCTCGGAAAGCCAACTGGCCTTGCCTTCGCCGTAAGAGAAAACTCGATCAATTCGATCGAAGCCGACTAGTTTCATCGCGGTGATTTTTCACGGGCTGCTCGAGATAAGTTCGCGACGCGAAAGTTACGGCTGTCAAATCCAGTACTTTACTCGATGGATTCGTTGGGAAGGTTGGTCCCAAGGCGACATTGTATTTTGGGGTGGAGTTAAGACTCGCTGGTTGCAAACGACCGTATGTACTGCGTGTGCCGTTTGGGTGCTTGCTGGCTTAATGGTTAACTCCTACGACCACCTAAGCCAATTAGATGGCAAAACCGCTTTCGAGATTGACTCAGTGACCAAGGTATTCACCGCACTGTTCGAACATCGGTTATTGGCTTAAGCATGCCGCTTGTGAACGACGGCAACGATTCACGAAAATGAGTTAAACTAATGAAGAGCATCCTCGTTATTATCATCTATTTAATCACGTCGATTGTGGCTTTCGGAAGCGAAGTTAGAGGACAAGATGCTGCTGAACAGCCGGAACAGATTTCCTTTCCGACTCAAGATGGAGGGCTTATCTACGCCAACCTATACGGAACAACCGAACGCAGTGTCGTGTTGGCCCACGGAGGCCGATTCAATAAGGACAGTTGGGAAAAACAAACGAGGATACTTGTCAGGGGTAGCGCCCGTCCCCTGATCCTAACGGGTTGCACTTTAGCGCGCTCATCATGGACGCCGATCACAAAGCGGCTAAAAAGCGGAAACTGGAACCTGTGTTTGCGGGAACGACACCGTGAGCGAGCCTTGATCGTTCGACTCGGGCGCACGGGCATAGACTTACTATGGCGTGCGCAGTTTGCTTCTTTTTCTAACTGGACGAGAGGTGCCACATTTAATAATGACATGTGGAAAGATAGTCGTTCGCCTCAGTTAACACGGGTGCGCAGGTAACGACGGTGCTGGACTGAAGTTGAGAATACTGACAGAAAGAGGACAAATATGCGCAAATGTTTATTAATGATTCCATTGTTTTTAGGCTCGGCCTCGTTAGCCATCGACGATCCCATCGATCGTTGGGCGAAAGCTGTGGGCGGACGTGAAAAGGTAGCCGCAATCAAATCAATTTATCGCGAGGCGACGCTTGAGTTCGGGGGGTTTCAGGGAACGATTAAGGTCTGGCACACAACTGATGGGAAGTATCGCAAGGAGGAGCAGATCGCCACTTTTTCAGTCATTGAAGTATTCGATGGCGTCAACGGTACTGTGCAGCGGGGTGCGGAGCCGCCGCGACCAATGACTGAGGCCGAACTTGCCCTGACAAGTTCGAGGCGCTTCGCGAATTCGAACGCGATGTTCTTCGTTTTTTTTCCAGAACGCCGCCGCGGAAGTGTCGCTGTCGAGAGTAACGACTCGATTGTGTTTAAACCGGAAGGAGGCATCGAGTGGCGCGTAATGCTCGATCCGCAGACATCGTTACCGAAGACGATGGTGCACAAGGAAGGTGATCGAACGATTACCGTAACGTTTAATTCGTACGAGACGGTCGATGGCATCAAGTTTGAAAACGAAATCCATCGTTCCGCAGGCGACCCATCCCGCAGTTCAATTATCCGTTTCACAAAGACCGTTATCAATCCTCCGATCGATGCCTCACTATTTCTGATTCGGACTCAGGCGGGAAGCGACCGCACAGTTAAACCGATCCCTTAGAATATGCTGAATGGCGGACGGTCCGGTCATGATCAATTTTACTTACCCGAATCCAGATGCCAGCCTACGTTAACAAGATCATTGCCGCGCCGGACAAACATTTCCGTAGCCCGACCGCTCTTGGTCACGCGTTTATTATTTGCCTCTATTTCATAAAGGTAGGTTGTGTAGATAATGACTGTATCACCGTAAATTTGCATCTCCGTTTTGGGGAATTCCAATCGCACTAATTTTGCTCCGCTGTCCGCGAAGCCTTGGGCTCCCGCCAGGATGGCTGTGCGGTCAGACCACGCCTCTGCGTCATTGTTGATCGCGATCGCTTCATCCGGAATGAGTCTTTCCAGTGTCGCTCGATCATTGTTGAAATAAGCTTTCCAAACGGCCTCCCGCTCAGTCAATATTTTTTGGCGAATTTCCGGTGTAACGGTCAAGGGCTTCGACATTTGTTGTAAACGCCAGTCAGGGTCTATTACCGTGTGAGACGCAACCTGAATCCAACTCCCTTTTCGCTTAGCGTAAACATCCATTATGCGAAATCGACGCAAGGTAACCGTAGTATTACCAGCTTTTCCTTCAAACTCTCCGAAAAAGGACGCGACCGCCAACTCGGGACCATAAAAATTTACGTCAAAGTCACTCATCTTATAAGTTGTGCCGGGTGGGAGGTAGGAAGTGAACTTGGGAGCGCCCGCAGGTCTCGGCCATTCGATGTAGTTAGCCCTCATGTATTCGTCTATGCCTTTGATCGGAGTGGAGTAACCATCCAAGAATCCTCGCCAGTCCTCCGAATGCGTCGCGTATATCTTGTCAACGTCACCGTCAATAAATGCCTGGAAGATGCTTTCTATGTGCGCGCGGATGGCTGCCGCATCCGCAGCTCGATCTTGCTCTTTTGTCGAGGTGTCGATTGCAACAGAAACCATGGCAGGCGTCGTCGCAGTAAAACACGTAACGACCACGGTCAGAGAGAAAAGCACAAATACGAAGTTTCTTAAAGTCATTGAATTACCTCCTAAAAGGTTGCACTCATTGCCTGTAAGGATCCGCTGATTGATATTCGTGTGGAAGAGTCGTCCTATCGAAAGATCTACTCCCACGTCTCCCCAGGATATTCTGTGAGGTATTGGTGACTGAGACCATGGTCCCTTGCCGGGATTAGATTTCGAACATGTCGCGGCAATATGAACTGCCTGAGAACCTGGCGCTATTTATCAGTCCAGGTCATCACATCGAATATTCAAAACGCTTTGCGCTGCATCCTACGACGCGGGCATTTACCCGACAAGTATGAATACGTAAACGGCAGGATCTTTGACGCGAGCGGTTTACTTCGTCGGTAATCAAGGGCGCATCAGTCCGGCTTCGATCTTCGAGAAATCCATTTTGAGGCGTACAAGTTGGCTGCAACTGGCGGGGTCGTATTTGTTGGATGGTTAGCAAGCGTAAGAGCCGTGTGCTTACGACATTAAATGATCGCGCGCGTGGGCTCACTAAACTCACGAAGCGCGCGTGAAGAGTCTGGTTTTGGGGTTCGATTAATCTGATAGTCCGTATTCATTACTTGTCGCGTAAATGGTCGCTTGTATCAACAGATAAACAGACGCAGCCAGTAATAGTGGTGCGGAATACACCCCCGGCATCAAACGTCCCAGATAGAATGAGCCAGCGATATGGAGTAACCCATTCCCAAGCATTATTGCACCAAAGAAATAGGATAAAGGCGTCATCCACCAGGCACCCCGAAAGACGAAGGGCGAAAGGAGGAGCAAAAAAATAATGGATAAAACCAGACCGGTTAGCCAAATCTTAAATGTGAAGGTGGGTAACGGTAAGGAGGGAAGCCTTTGGCGGACTGAGAGGACGATGGGATTATAGACAGATAAAAAGTCCGTGAGGGCTTCATCAGTCGCATGAACAGCAAGCGCCAGGCAAAGTGCTACCCATGCACGCCCGTAATTCCTAATGCCTGGCATTGGTGCATTGGGGGGTTGAGTTTTGCTGTTCAGGGCACTCACTGCTTTAACCTGAATCCAGCTTCTACCGAAAGCGTCGAACGCCCGGTATCACCTGGCACAATTCTTCGGTATCAAGTTCTCCATAAGAGACACGCTGATGCGATCGCGGTGTACCCGGTTGTTACGAACACATACAGGCCCTCCCTGCGTTGAGATTTTGTGTTAAGCGTTGTGAACTCAAATCAAAAAGTCAAAACGCTCGCTCCGACCAACCAAGCGCACCGTTGAGCCGGTAACGCACCGGGTAACGTAAGCAGCAAACGAAATGGCGACATCCGCAAAAGACCGAACACGTCAAAATCGCAGGGCGTGGCGACCGTTGATTTCCCTCGTTTTGACGGCCAGCACGTACTTGGCTAAGGAACCGATGCGGCGCAGCGTATCCAAGCGAATGCGCGCAGCCTGGTTGACCGCAGTCTCCGTCTCACGGCGGATGTAGGCGCCCTGGATGGATCGCCGTGGCTGGTCCGTGTGATTTGACGTGTGGCCGTGCCAGACAGATCCGTTGTAGACGATCACAGAGCCTGCCGGGCCGCATGCCAGAACCTGTTGTTCGTGGTATGCGGCCGGATCGTGCATGATCTCGCTAGGGACTGTCGACCATGTGTGGGAACGTGGCACAAAACGAGTACCTCCATTATCCGTTTTGAAGTCGTCCACCAGCAGGATGAAACCAATCATCGGCCACCCCTTCCGGTCAGCCCTGAAATCCACGTGAAGCGGTTGTGCCTCTGCACGTGGCCGCACAGTTCGGGCCAGAAGTGAACTGAGCTTGAAGGGCTGGCCGATCATGCGACAGCACGCTTCGAGAATAGGGCGGTAAATATACAATTCGTCAAATTCGGGGCCGTGATTCACTAAGCCGTGGACTCGCACAGTTGTACTACCGATTCGAACATCAGCGGGAGCGGCTCCCGCCACCGCTGCATCGTAGGCCTGGGCCAACTGCTCGAGCTGTGGGGCTGTCACAGGACCAGGAATAATAACGAAACCTGAAGTGAGCAGTTCGTGCTCGACATCAGGCGACAGTGCGCAGCCCGCTGCAATTTCGTTGAACCAATCGTCCATGATTAGGCCATGTAGGCAAATGGCTGCCTGCTGCTCCCAACGCTGGAACCGCCTTCACGCGCTGCGAAGTCGAAGTCGACTTTCGAGAGCGTGCGAACGGCGGCCATAACCTCCCTCTCGTATCGAATGTTAGCTCCTTACTCTAACCTATTAGTTTCAAACTACCTCAGAAGTTATACTTACCAATGACCCTGCCGAAAAAGGATCACCTAAAGTGATCATTGGGCGGCAATCTCATACTCAGACTGGACCAGGCCACTGGCGTACTGGCGCGTCATGACGTGCTTGAGAATGATGTCGCGGTCAGTTTCACCAAAGAGCGGGATTCCCGCGCCGATCAGAACTGGTACGCGTGTGATAATGAGCCGCTGAATTAGTCCCGCCCGAAGAAACCGCTGAATGGTCATGCCTCCATCAACATAAATATGCCCGATTCTCCGAGCGTCAAGTCGAGCCACGATTTCGGCTGGTTCTCCCGACATATGCTCGACTATTGCGCCATGCGGTGCGGGGGCAAGCTTACGCGTGCTAAGGACGAAAACGGGCTTCTCGCCATAAGGCCACGTTTCGAAGGCCAGGACCGTTTCGAAAGTGTTGCGACCGATGACAAGAGCATCGATCGAGGCCATGAATTCCTCGTAGCCGTGTGGTTCGCCGCCACCCGGTGGAAGGAAATCGAGACCACCGTCCTGCCTGGCGATAAATCCATCGACGCTTGTGCCGATAAAGACCGATATTTTCATTACACGCTCCTTACTGTTCGTTGCTGCGCACGGTTCGGCCGGGCAAGCGCAGAGGCCTGGCCCACTTTTCTTCATGGGAGCGCCAATGCGCAGTGTTTGCCCGTCCGGATGGGCGATTGTGTACCTTGCGGAGACCCCAAGGCTTGTCCGTGGGCAGTTCCATAGCGATGAGACCGAAGGCTCAGGGCACGGGCATGACTTCCGTCGATTTCAGCCGGCGACGCCAGTCGCAACACAATCCAATTACCTGTGGTGTAATCGCTGTGCTCGTGATATTGCTGCATCACTTTAAAGCCGCCAGGAATTTCTTGTCCCGTTTCCGCGATGCCTTCAGCCTCGGCGACACGCCCTCGTGATCTTCGATGTCGGGCGAAGCACCGTGTTTCACCAACCACCTGAGTAGCGATGGATCAAACTCCTTCTCCAGTCCATAATGTAAAGCCGTCTTCCCTTTTCGATCCTGGTAGTTCACGTTGGCCCCTTTTAGCGCGAGGAATTTCGCCGCGACGAATTTTTTCCAGCACCAGCAGGCCAGGAAGGGCGTTATTTCCACCACCACATCGACTGGTGCTCCCGCGCGGATTAATAGATCGAGTAACTCAATATCTTCATACCAACCGGCAGCGTAGAGAGCGCCGCCCGGGGCTCGCGTCGGCTTCGCCCCGCGTTTGAGAAGCAGCTTGACAAGCGTGGGATTTCTTCCGCGGCCAACGGCGAACCAAAGGGCATTACAACCGCCGCACGAGCCCTGGCCCACTTGCGACTCAATATCTATTCCGAGGTCAAGCAGGAAGTTCACCATCCGCGCTGACAGCGATTCGGGAACCTTCAAGTCCGAGCAAGATGCAGAGCACGCGATATGCAACAGGTTTCGGCCTTGACGATCCGTTGCCGTGAGCAGCGATGGCTTCGCAGCCAACAGCTCCCTCGTCGACTCCAGGTCCAGGTTACGGACTAACTCGATAATGCGGGTCTTAGACATGCAATTTCTCCGCTTAATGGCGAGCGCTTTCGATAAGGGGCCGTCAGGTCGCCTGATACTGGATCGTATTCTCCAATGAAACAATTCCTGTCTTATAAACTTTGTGACTGGTCAGCTTCAGTTTTGTTTGCTTGGCCGGAGGTGGAAGAAGAGGAACTCCGCCACCTAGAAGGACCGGAATGATGGAAACCTCCACTGTATCAACCAGCTTGGCATCGAGGAGACTACTAAAGAGGGAGCCCCCGCCGAACACCCAGATGTCCTTTCCCGACTCCACGCCGGTTACGATCAGGCGCAAGCGGCGCGAGCATCGCCTTGCGCCACGCCGAAACGCCGGCGCCGCTTGTCGGCTGCAGCGTCGTGTTAGGCCGTCGATTCGCTGAAGCAGAGAATGTATCCGTCGGAGTCCTCAACGTAGAAGTCCTTACAGCACCACCGCGTTTCTTCAAGCGGTTTGGCGATCAACGCGCCACGTGACCAGAGTTCGTCATGCAAAGCCGCCACGCCCGTTACAGAAATGTACGCATCCAGATGTTCATGCTGCTTGCGGTGTGCCCTGTCGCTGACCGTTTTGGGAGCACATTTGAGATGAATCGCAAAGCCGTTGCGGCTCACGCTGGCATAGAACGACTCGTAGCAGAAGTCCAAGTCGAATCCAAGCTTGTCGCGGTAATACGCAATTGTAGTGTTGAGATCGTCCACCAGAAACTGCGGCGCGATTCCAAGGACCTGCGGTACTGGCACTGTCTCCGTGATCATCATATTGATCCTCCGTCATGTTCGGTGCACCAATCCTAACGCGTGCGCTTCAGGATAAAGGCGGACATCCCGTGATAGCCTATGGACAAGGAATGAGAACAAGAAAACGTACATAGAAATTCACTCCAACAAAGAGATTTTGTAACGTTTTATTTTCCACTGCAGCGTGTTCGGCTTCACGCCCAACAGTTTGGCTGCGCGACGCTGGTGCCAATCGTGGGCCGAATATCTTCTCCGATTTCCCACTCGCTGTTCCCGTACATTTTGGAGCGGGCCATAGTAAAGTCGGGCTTTGTAACTAAACAATCAGTAAAATGCGAACGGTGTGTGCGTTGATGCGAACGGTTGTATTGAAGTGGGATTGCCCGAACGTAAACGATCAGTCGTGCAATTTCTGGTTTCGCGAACACTGCCTGTCTTCTTCAGAATGGTCTCAGCGTCGCAAGCATGAATATCTCAGTCTCTTCAGACCATCAATGAGTAATGCGGAAGCGCAACACAACCAGGTGCCCGCGGTTATTTCAGCAGGGGCGGGACAGGGTTTTGAGTCGTCACTCCCTGACACACCGGACGGAAAATGCTCTCTGCTTCTCGCCACCGCTTTGACGATGGAGAGCTTGCCCGCCTCGAGCAAAGTTGTAGAACCATCCACTGGCCGGATCACTCTCTGATGCCGTCCAGTAGAATCCGTGAGCTTCCAATCGTGCATAATGGCCATCATCGGAGCGGCCACCGCCGAGCAAGGCATTGAATCCCGAGCCCCCTCCGGCCAAGAGTGCCTTGTACGCCGCTTTACCCCTGTTATCCGAATCCTCGCTGACGCCACCGTAATCCTTCGCCATCTGCCACCATTCCTCGTCCGTCGGCAATCGCCATCCATCTCGCAACGATTGACATACTCGCCGCGCCGACTCCCAAGTGTACAAACGGCCATACCGACGGCAATTCAGTTCCGCATCCTCGTAGCAATAGGACGGCATAGTGTTGACGTCCAGATTGTGCGTCGTCCACTGTTTGCCGTCCGTCATCCGCTTGGAGGAATACATCGTGCCGGACGCTTTCTCGGCTTGCGCTGAAAGCCGCTGCAACGAGGTGCTAAGAGTCCCAACCGCTATATTCAGCGCGATTGATACGACACAAACTCGAATCGGCCTGGTCTTGTGCTTAACAATACTCATGAACGACCTCCATCGGGCACCGGGCGCTTCGCGTTTCCTTCATTTCTGCAAGTTGAATCATATAGGTTCCTTGCGGAAGAATCTCAACTCGACGGCGGCTTCATCCCAAGCATGCGCATGTACGTAATAATATTGCCGTAGTGCAGATTCGTATGAGCCACATTGCCGATCAGAGGACGTACCTGACCAGCTTCGCTCGCATACGCTGAATTACACTTCTCCAATGCCAGCTTCAGCTTGGGAACCACCGTCCCCTTGTCAGTAGATCCTTTCTCGATCGGATCGGACCATTCGACTTTTTGTCCCGCTGCTTGGGCACAATAGTAGTTGTAGGAGTCCGCAATGTGACCAATTAGCTGTCCGAAAGTGCGCACCGTATCTGCCGGCCGGTAGTTGTACTTCTCGGCGGGCACAGTCTCGGCCGCACTTGTGACCCAGTCGCTCACCTCAGCCCAGCTTCGACGCATTTCGGCCGCCATTTCATTGCCGGCTTGCGGCGTAGCTTTTAATTCGCCAGCTACTTTCTTAATCATGAAGGTACTAGTCTGGTGGTCACCACTGACTCGACCTGTGGAGGTCCCGCTGACGACGAGGACGCAGCAAACAATCAATAGGCTTCTCAGTTTCATAATGTTCTTCCTTTCATCGCGAAATATTTCACTGTCGGTTACGTAGTGACCTGGAATTTCAGCTAGGGCGGGAGTGACGCCTATTGCTTGGCATCACCCGCGCCGTGCACGCTATATTTTCCATCTATTAAAACCACTGACGTCTCGACTTGCCGATCTGGAATCGCCCAATATTTCTTTAGGAGGCGATTCTTCTCCTCTTCCTCCACGAGACGAAAACCTTGCTTCTCATAGAAACGGATCGCCCAATCGGCAGCCTTCCAGGTTCCGATCAAAATCGGCTTCTTTGCAGCTTTCATCAGTTCCTGAAGGCCTGTCGAAGATCGGCTTCGATTTCAGCGTGACCTTTCTTCCGCGCCCAAGCCAGCGGAGCTGCCCACGGCGCGCCGGATTTATTCGGATCGGCGCCCCTCTCCACGAGAAGAGCGACCATTTCCCGCTTTCCCCAATGGGCGGAGTAGCCCAGCGGCGTTGACTGATACTCCTCGTCAATCGCATTGATGTCGGCACCGTGATCGAGCAGCAGGCGGGCCTTGCGAACATCACCAGTGAAGGCCATGTCGTGCAACAGAGTGAATCGCCGCCAATTCATGTGATTGGGGTTCATGCCGTTTTCCATCAGGATGGCGGCAATCTCATAGTGCTTGAAGTAGTATCGTGCTCCCCACTTCGACAAATCGGGGACGCTAGCGCCATAGCGCATGAGCAACTCCAGCATTTGGCGATCTCCGTCCTTAGCCGGCATACACAGAATGCCCTCCCCCCAGAAGGCGCCTTCGTCCAGGGCAAGCTCTGGGCGCTCCTTCAAAAGGGCCTCGACTTCGGCATGCTTGTTCGTGCCCACAAGGTCTTCGAACCGTCGCTGGGTTTCGTCTTTGTCCCATTCAATGGCCCCGGTGTCGCCCCACTCGTGAGTCAACTCGGGATTGTCGAGACTCTGCTTCAGGAATTCCACGATCTCACCAGATCCGCGGTCCTCCGCCAAAGTCACGAGTGGCTCCAGGAACGGGTGGTTGTTATAGGTGGGATCAAGCGCCCCCTGTTGCACCAGATATCGGACGAGATCGAGATGCCCTTCGCGAACTGCGAGGTGCAAGGGCGCCGTGTAGTCGTATTGACAGGTGCGCAGCGCCGGACAGCTTGATATCAGCTCCTCTACCCGATCCAAATTGCCATCCCGACTGGCAGTGAGCATCTCCCACACCTTCGTGGTCGTCGAGCGATCGCCATGAAGGCTTATCGGCAATGTTCTCATCATTTCCGGAGGTTGGACCATCTTACTTAAGCCCAATAGCGACGCCGGCTGACGCCAGACAAAGCTAAAAGAACTGCCGTGATTTAGAATTGCTCAAATCTAGAAACGTGCTTCTTCCCGGTCCAGCTAGACTAGAGAACAGGGCGTTTGACCTCTGGTTTTAAGTACGACCAGTGGCTGTGAATGATCTTCCACTTGCCGTTAGTACGACTATAAACCTCCGTGGAGTTCCACCGAGCCAGTACTGTCTCTGGTTGATCTGCTAGTTTTCCGTAGCTGATCAGGTTAAAGGTCAACAGCGCGACATCGCCGTGGCGCTGAAGTTTGGCTCCGACCATTTCGTAGCGGGGATCAATGATTGGGCTTTTGACTCTTGAGAACAGCGACTTCATGGCTTCCAAACCATCGACACGCTTTTCCTGATTGGGATCAAAATAGGTTACCTCAGGAGCATAGAGATTGAGGAAACCCTGGGGATCACCTGTAAACCAAAGGTCCAGTGCCGAACGTTCAAGTGCGATGATCTCTTCGGTGAGTCGATCAGCGGACTTGAGTTTCTGCGCGGTCGTCTTAGGTGATCCTGTGATAGCCAATGGCAAGAGAAAGAGGCTCCAAAGAATGACTTTGATCATCTCGTCTCCTTTCATATGAATCTGCAGCGTGCCAAACGTAGGTACAGCATGCAGCATGGATTGCGGAGAGCCATCGACTAACTTTCATTAGCAGTTAGTCGCTTGGCGCGCCCACTCGTATCCTCCCCGAAGGCTAGTACCAATCCATTGCGGTCTCTAATCACAAGCTCAAGCTTTTCGTAGTCTCGGGGCACTGGTCCTTCAATGATGTATGCGCCGCGTGCCCGCAACTCCGCCGCCAGCGCCTCGACGCCAATAACCTACGTCGAGCGATGTGATTTGGCCGGCTCCTGAGGGAGCGTCGCAACAGACGTGGACCAGCATTCAAGGCAGCATGACATTCAGTTAATCTTGAAGACAATTCAAACAGAGTGGGCCGCATCCTACGTCGTAAGCACTCTCGTCGCAATAATAAGTACGCGAGCGGCGCTTCTAGTGTCGCGAACGGTCACCCTCCGATGAAATAGGCGTAATCCACCGTCATCAGGCCGGCGCGAAGCGATGTTTCACAGGCGCGGGTAGATGACAACTTGCGATCCGGACGTACATCCTGGTGCCGTACTGCCGGAATCCGAACGCCTGGGCCAAAAACTTCAGCGCTCTGACGACATCCATATAGTAGAGATACCGTGTGTTGGCCCCTCACTGTCTCCTTCTTGCTTCATACTTCAGCGTCGCTCTTGTGCCTTGCCTACCTGTTCGACAAATGTAGCGATAGCGTCATTTGCCCTCCCCAACCCTCGTCAACAGAGGTTATGCGCTCCTGAAAGGTGATTGGGCTCTTTCTTGTGGGATCTTTGGGTGAGGGAAAGAATTGCTCCAAGTTCGTGCCAACGAGCACTACTCCACCGATCTTGTCAGGATGATCAACGGCGAGTTCAATCGCCGCTACCGATCCCGGATTGCTATCCGCGACAATCAGAAATACTCAATAGGTGTTGCTCCAAAAAGACGCAACGGCAAAATTGTTGCGTATGACGGATTCCTCCACTATTACGATGAAAGTGGTAAACGGAAAACTATACACCGCGAACGGAAGGGCAAAGCCGATGCGCGAGAAGCCATAAGGATCGAACTCGACAGGCTTGCAGTCCACGGCCCCAAAGCCCTGGAAGGCACCGTCACAACCTTCGCTGAGTTAGCTGACTACTGCGAAAAGGAAATTCACGCTGAAGCGGAATACAACGAGGCTGGAGAAAAACTGTCCGGCGTTAGAGACGTAAGCACCTACAAGGCACATCGGACGCGAACTACATCCTGCGGAGGAGTCACTTTTGGCTTTTCTGAAGACTCGGGCCAACGGAAACGGGTGATTGCCGATCATCTTTCCTGCCGGTGATGCGGCCTTATAAATCCAAGCTGTAGATCAGGGGCTTCCAGATCACATCTGTAGGGGCGTCACCTCCGTGGGCGCCCGTTGTCGGATAAAATTGGTCCACTAAGAAATGAGACTCAATCCGACGATGCGGGCGCCCACGGAGGTGACGCCCCTACAGCTTTTCACACAACCAAATCACACGAAGTGCCACGAAGCTCGGGTTGTGATTCCTTTCAATAGCTTCCGTAGCTCGTAGGTTTTTTTCCGGACCGGCTCAATCACGATTCACCATGCTTCTTCACGCACGTCAACGAGTTCATCCAAATCAAGGTTCGTGGCCTGCATCACCGAGGCCGGAATCCTTACCGCCGCGCTATTACCCCATTTCTTTACAGTGACTTTCACAGTTATCCTCCAATGCTCAACGTCGTATCTGCATTTTGACCTGCCAAAACTTGCACGTGTCAACAATGTAGATACTGTAACCGAGTGCTTTGTACCTGAGATTTAATACTAAAGCGCCGACAAGTAGGCGCTACAAGGAGTAGGCGTTCATCACGTTGTGCGCGCTTAACCGCGCGGTTGGCGCGGTTTTCCGTGTTATACTTCTCCGCAGTTCTCATTGGTGGTGCACTCAGTGGAAAGCGTTTATGTAGAGCAACGTGATGGCGGCTACTGGATCAAAGGAACTCGTATTTCTCTTGATTCGATTGTTCATGCCTTTAATCGTGGTGCAGCGCCTGAATCAATAAAGCGGTCTTTCCCGCTACTTAGTCTTGAAGAAATCTATGGCGCGATCACTTTCTATCTTTCCCATGAACAGGAGATTGACGCTTACCTCGCGCAATCCGAAGCTGAACTTGACTCTGAGTCCGGAGAGCGAAACGCACGCGCTCGTATAGAGAAGCCTGAGCTGATCGATCGGCTCGCAAAGTCTCGACGAGAGAGACAAACGACCCTCAAATGAAAGTGCGTCTCCAAGCCGACGCCGACCTCAACGAAGATATAGTAAACGGTGTCATTCGCAGGGAGCCACAAATCGATTTTCAAACAGCAGCCGAAGCCAATCTTCGTGGCGTATCTGATCAGGATGTGCTGACTCTCGCCAGGCGCGAGAACCGGATTCTGGTTACTCACGATCGACGTACCATGCCGCGTCATTTTGCGAGCTTCATCGTCGGAAACACCAGCCCGGGTGTCTTTATCGTCACGCAGAAACTCAGCGTTAGTATCGCCATTGAGGAATTGGTGCTTATCTGGGCTGCCTCTGACAGTGAGGAGTGGGTGAATCTCATAGTTGATCTTCCGCTATTAGGTGCTCCAACAACCCACTAACTAACCGATCCACTAAATCACGCGAAACGGCACGAAGCTCTTTTGAGTTAGGCGTCAACTCCTTGGAGTGTGGTTACTTGTTACCGCTTTAGTCGCTCCTTACCGACTCGCGCCGCTTACGTTCCACACGCTCAGCTTCGAAACGTTTACTAGCCGCACAATCTTAAGATCTATCCGACGACTCCATACCAAAGCGCCGACAAGTAGGCGCACTCCAAGGAGTAGCCGTTCATCACGTGGTTGTCATGGACCAGGTCCTCCGCCTGCGCCCGATTCCGGTTGGTTAGAGCGAGCGCCCAGCCCATCAGCACGTCATATCGCTGAATAAACAGGTCTTCGGGATTGGCAGGCTTTAGGAGCTTTAACATCGGCTCACTCGACTGTAACTCGTGTTACAACTATGTGTCTGATGATATGACGAGCGGGAGGAGCTAATGAACACGGGGCGAGCGACTTTCTGAAGGTCATTTCCGCATGGCAATCTGCCTTGACCCTTTGCTGCGTTTGTTGCTAGGCGCCGAACGGAAAGGGAGAGAATTACTTTGGAGTTTCGATCACGACAAACGGCGTTCACGCGCATCATCAGGGCGCACGGAGGTTTCACAGCCCGGTCCATCGGCCGCAAGCATAACACGCTTGGCTCCAGCGGAGCCGAATGTTTATAGACCAAGCTATCCGTCCGCTGACCGCGCTCCAGAGGAGCGCAATAATTCCGACGATCATAAGCGTGACCGGCAAAATTTCGCTCCTACAGAGCGGGTAGAAATCTTTGGAGCGTGCTTTCTATAAATATTAAGTCCCTACAGGACATCGACGAAGCTCCTTAGAAAAATCTTGTCGAGAGAGAAAACAAGAACTTGTCGGTCTGTTTCACAGAGAAACTGCAACTAGGAAACTACTATGGGAGGTGAGCTTTTGCTTGTGGAAGTGCAGCTAGATGCTCGCTTGGGCGAGAAGACTCGACCACAGAGATGCTTTCGGAAGTAAGAGTTTCCTTGATCGTGATACCTCGGGCAGCCAGTTCACGAATGAAAGCGTCCGGAGGCACACAACGCTCCTGGGGGATTGCCCCTTTCTCTTTGATGTCGCCCCGCGCCATCATTTGCGCAATGATCGACGCCGGAAAGGCTGTCGTCCGCATCATGGCGCTCAACCCGGTCTCTTCGTTGTACTGTGGGCCAAATAACTCTGCCGAATGGGGCCATTGCACACTGCCGAAACCAGTAACAGCTCACGAGCGACCAGCATGATGCGGTGGCGCTGATGCCCAAGCATATTTGCAATGTGATACTGGGTGAGGTCGAAGCTGTTTGACTGGACACAGTCGCTGATGACTAACAGCCAACTCTGACGGATGGTATGCAACGAGTGGCAGAGGCGGATTGAATCATCTCCGATTGCTGTGCATAGGCATATTGAGTAATAGTTCTGTAGCGGCAACTCTAGTTGCTTACGGCTTAGGAGCTGGTATCGCTTCCTTTGGCCGCTCGACTCTGGCGGTCACTTTGAATTTGAAGCGCGGAAACTCGTTCGCATTGGCAGGCGCCTTGAAACGCCAGACAATACCTTCGCTAATCGCGCCAGCAGGCAGTAACCCGAAGTCACCAAGCGAACGCGTATAGTCGAATACCGCCCCAACGCCCAATTTACTGTTGTCAGCATTTAGAAGTCCGCCCTGAAGCGGAAAGTAATCCTTGTCTTCGCGGTTATAGCGGCTTCCGGTGAGGGAAATTACCTCCACTTTCATTGGGCCGTAAATCGGTTGTTGCGACTTATTCTTTATTCGAATTGGCAGTTCCACGGTGCCCGCTGCCGGAAATTCGCGGAGAGGGTCCAAATAGGCTTCCACCTGGTCGGTCACATCGCTTTCCCTAAGAGGCAAAACGTCTGTTGAGCGGGTTAATCCGGTTACGCCTGATCGCTCAACACGAACCCTTGCGGCCCATGCTTGGTTTGAACCCGTTCGGCCATCTGTCCAGAGGACGTGGAACGTTCCGAACATATCCGAGCTCAGCCCGAGATACTCGCCGTGTCCGCGATCTCCCGCTAAAAAGTACACAAGACCGCCGAGGGCTTCGGCCCCCACTAGATTTCGTTGAATTCCGTTAGGAAACGTCGGCACGCAAGAGACTTGCACACCGGGGAGCCATGTGTTTCCTCCGTCGACAGATGCGGTTATATATCGATGAACCCCCTCGCTACTACTTTCGGCCGTCGGGTTGCGCATGTCGTACCAAGACACTGCGACCGTGCCTTCATTGTTCACATGTAGAGCGATCGACCCATCAATGCCGTTCGCCGCAATTAGACTGGGTTTGGCCCAGGTTCGCCCTCGATCAGTCGAATACGACACGAGGATCCTAGCCGAACGCCAGTCCGGCTGAGAAGTTCTGTCCAACCAAGCTATGTATATTCGGTTTCGAAAGGGACCGGTTGAGGTATCGATCGCGAAGAATGGAAAGCGGCCTGGGACGCCACTGATTTCACCGCCTCCCTGTAAGGTGAACTTCTGCGGGGACGAAAACGTAACGCCGCCATCCTTCGATCTTGCGTACCAAAAATTCACATCGTCCCTGTCTTGCACTGGCACGTTGAGGGAGACGTCCAAATCCACGAACGGTATGAATAGCTCGCCATCAGTAAAAAGCGCCGGATTCATTGCGTTGAAACCCCTGTCACGCCTATCGTGATTATTGACCACTTCTTTGGGGCCGATCCATGTCCGGCCATCATCGGTCGAACGAAATACATCGATATGATAATCGGTCCATTTGCCTTCCCCATTTGCTACCGCATGCATCGCGTTGATGTAGACACTGCCACCAAAACGACCCTTTGTGTAGTCCACCACGATCTGCGGATGGTCATGAATTGGCAATTTGGCGGGCTTCCCCCACGTGACGCCCCCGTCTTCGGAGCGGAAGACCAGCATTGTCCTCTCTCCGTCCTCCATTGTAGCTAGCGTAACAAAATAGCCAGTGCCTGTTCGGCCGTACGCCACTATTGGATCGCCACTCCTGTGTGCCGCCTCCGGATACCTAATTGTGTTCCAGCTATAACCGCCATCACGGCTTCGATAGCCCCTTGATTCTTGCGAGCCCCCAGGATGGCGTTGCGGGTGATTTGTCCGAAATAGGATGCCCGAGCCGAGGAGATTATTTGGATTGGTGGGATCAACAGCCACCATCAGCTCTCCCGAAGTTCCGTCACGTTCGCGGCTAACAAGCACATTGGGGCCAACTCTAATACGCGTGGTCGTCTCAGCAGGGGTTTGCTGAGCGTGGAGTCTCCCATTGGCTGATACAATCAACAATACCGGCGAAAGAATCGATACGAGAAATCTTCTTTTCAGTGACCCGATCCACATAGTGCTTCCGACCCGCTACAAGCTAGCGCCCAATTCAAGTTCCGTTTGAAATGGCCGAGATCAAAATGACAACCGGAGGGAAAGCTGAATTGAACGTGGCCCTCCCAACTGATTCAGCGAGCTAAGCCCACCCAACGACCTGCTCAATGTTAAAGACGGTACTCCAAACGTGCTCGGAACCGTGAAGTTCGCACTGTAACCTCCGAACATTGGGTGATTAAGAACATTAAAAATGTCGGCTTTCGCCTGCAGCGTAAGCTTTTCGGTCAAGCTAATCTTCCGGCCGAACGAAACGTCTACTTGGTAGAGCGGCAACTCTCGCAACACGTTACGTCCTAGATTTCCCTGCCGAGCAGGCACTCCGGGGAAAAGGGGATTAGCAGGGGCCGCCCTAAATGCGGCGGAATTAAATCGCCTCCCTCCTGGAACTGTCGGATCACTCAGATAAATCGGTACATCCGAAACCAGATCGGGACGAAGTCGCAGAAGTATGCTATCGATGACGGTCTGGCTCCCCACAACATCTATTGGCAGACCAGATTGTGCGTGTGCAATTGCACTCAAAGATAGCCGGCGAAAGACAGTCCCAAGAAAAGAGCCCGCCTTAATCGGCGGAATATCGTAATGTAATGCCGCCGAGAAGTTATGTCGGACGTCAAAATTCGCGTTACCCCGCTCAAGAACCCCTGTTTGGATATCGCTTGATACTTCATCAATTGCGTGCGACCACGTGTAATTGAACAAAGCTTGAATCCCGCGACTCAACCGTGCTTTATATTGCGATTGGAGAGAATGATAATCAGCCCTCGCGCCATTGCTAGAATATCGGATAGTGCCAAAATTCGGGTTAGGGCGTGGGCCCGAGGACAAGCCAGCCGGTGGGTTCAACTGTTGAATCGTTAGTAGCCTGCGCCCGACAGCCGCCACGTAGGAGAGCGACACGGTTTGCTGTGTGCCAAGCGATTGTTCTATGGCGAAGTTCCACTGTAATATATAGGGCAGCTTCAAATTCGGGTCCAACGAGATTACCGTATTTGTCGTGGGAAGCGTGGTTGGTACAACGCCGGGACGGATCGCCAATGCCGCAGGGACTGGAAATGGCACATTAGATTGAGTTCTGCTGGCCATCAATGGCCAGCCGCCGGATGCGGTCCCGTTGCCGAGATCGTAATAAACACCAAATCCACCCCGCAGAACAGTCTCTCGCCCAGCAGTGTTTTTCAACAAATAGGCCGCTCCGAAGCGCGGTGCAAATGCTGTATAAGAGGTTTTAAAGAAAGGCGTGCCGCGTGGCGCGAGAGTTGCGCCTCTCACGTCCGTTCCCACAATGCCGATCGCCAGGGGAGGCATTTGTCCCTCAGCCTCAGTCGGTGGAGGATTGAGTTCCCATCTGACCCCTAGATCAAGGGTCAGTCGCCGTGATGCCTTCCATGTGTCCTGAATGTAGGCAGAAAAGTTGTCGAACTGAGGGCGCGCCGAGCGGATCGTAAAAATTTCTAACAGGTTCAAAGTCCCATTTCGAACGGCAGTCTCGCTGCTGAATCGTGCGCCTTGCTGATCCGCGGGTCCATAAATGGGGGCAAGTCGACGATAGTCAAGGCCAAATTTGAATTGATGCTGATCGCGAATGTAAGACAAATTATTGACTATATTGATTTGACGCTGAAAGCTATCCGTAATCCTCCCTCCGGCAACAGAGTTAACGAAACCGCCATATAGGAACGTGATCCTTCCAAAATCATTGTACCCACTGGTGAGTATTGTTGAATCGATTGGGACGGCCCCTCCTAGTGCAATATTACTGGACTCCTGTTTAGCTCGTTGGCGGCTCCAGTTGAATCTAATATCGTTAATCAACTTCGAGCTCAACACCCATGTTGAGCCCCACGTAAAGGTTCGTGTTGCAGCTATCATGGTCGTCTTTCCAGCGATACCGGTTGTTGTGTCTGAAGGAGACTCATTAAATCTGCCAAAAAGAGTAAGCCTACTGCTGAGACGGTGATCGATCCGGATACTGCTCGCGTCCAGTTCGCTCGGGTTTGAGATACTGTAGTTGAAGCGCGCCCAGCCGGTCGGCAAGCCAGCAGCATTGAGCAATTCGGGCTCGGAGGGGAGCGGTAATGCATTCAAAACAGACTGCACAGCGGGTGCGGAGATCTGACGCACCCGAAGCGACGGGACATTTTGTACGCCGCTGGTCGGAAGTCGCAGGCGTAGACCCTCATATGAGATAAAGAAGAATGTCCTGTCTCTACCGGTAATGAACAACGGTCCGCCTTCACCGAAGTTGAAGAACGGCAAGGGCCCGCTGAACGTTCCGCCGAACTGATTTTGGCGTAATGCGGCTTGAGGTTCCGGCTTCTTATTGAAATAGTCTCTAGCATCCAACGCATCATTGCGAAAATATTCGAACAACGTGCCGTGGAAGCTACTAGTGCCGGACCGTGTGACAAGTTGCACCTGTCCACCGGGTTGGCGGCCGGATTCGGCAGTGTAGGATGAGGTCTGGATCTTAAACTCCTCCAACGCATCCACCGAAACAAGGTTTGTTGTGCTACCAAACGCGCTTGTTCCTGGATATGCCCCGGCAATTGCCAGATTTGTGGTGGCTCCTAAAACAGGACTCATTCCGACGTTGGCACTCACGCCATCGACTGTAAAATAATTGGTGCTGGCGCGTTGACCATTGACGCTGAACTGTCCTGTGTCGGAAAGCGGCGTCGAGCTTGATACGGTTACGCCCGGGGTAAGTAGAATCAACGACTGGAAGCTGCGCCCATTGAGCGGCAGATTTCCGACAAATGTGCGATCAATTGTAGTCGCCACCGCCGGCGACGTATTGATGAGCGCCGCATCACCCACTACTTGTACCATCTCGCTTATGTTGCCCGGCTTCAACTGAATCTGAAGCGACTTCTGATCGCCGACATTCAGCACGACGTTGTTGATCTGCACCGGAGCGAATCCCTGACGTTCGACCGACACTGTATAGGTGCTGGGTGGAAGCAGAGGAACGGTAAAGTCTCCCCGATCATTGGTCGTCGTCTGCCGTTGCGATCTCGTGTTGTCATTGACAACAGTGATCCTGGCTTCAGGAATAATCGCGCCCTGCTGATCCTCGACTGTTCCGCTCAGTGTCGCCGTCGCGCTCTGCGCCAGCGCAGTAGGCAGTAAGCAGAAAGCACAAAGCAGAAAAACGAAGACGATCATTAGAGTGCAGGGGCGTCGGTGATTCATGCTTGTCCTCCGAAGTAATCTAATTTCAGGTTTCGAGTTCCAGGTTAAAGACAATCCGCAGATTTCCGCAGATTTCACAGCGCGACTTTTAGCCGCAACCAAAAGGAAACGATCTACGAAATTACACGAAGACACACCAAGGACATTTCGTCTTAGTTCGTGTGATTTCGTGGATCGTTGTCTCTGTCACGTATTCGATCTTTCTTTGATTCGAAATGCGCAATCCGAAATCGATTCGCCTACTGCTTACCGATCTGTCCGGCTAACTTTTCGGCACCGAGAAGCGAACGCCAAAACCGCGCAGTCTTCACGGCTGAACTCGCTGCGCCATCGGCTGAGATTGCGAACGCAGACCGAATCGCATCGTCGTTAGCAGCGCCTAGCTCAAAGAGCCGCTCAACAGCACGCACAAGGGAGGCTTCATCCGTGATCTCAATTTCTGCTGGAGCCGCGCCCGCTCCGGGAGGAAAAAAGATCGGCTGCAGTTCTTGCCGTATCATTCGGGTTTCCTGTTCGAAGGCCCGCGAGTGTGAGCGGATGACTGACAGCCATTTCTCACGGGCTTTCGGGCTCATCGCGCGCAAATCTTCCGAAGAGAAGCGCTGGGCCAGGCGCTTCATGGCTCCCGCACGGCTCATAGCTTGGCGCGAGCGGCTCAGGATGCGGGTCGCAAACTGGCCGATCTCTTCATCAGCCTGGCCCCCATTTTCCCCAAAATGTCTGCGCAGGTCCTCGTAAACTGGAATTCTTTCCTGCGCTATTTGTGCTCGCTCAACAGTGACCGATCCGGATGCGCTACGAGCCTTCGCCTGGCGTCGGACAGCTTCGTCCAAAGTCTCTATTTGGATCATGACCGAAGGGTTATTGACGACCGGCGCGAGCACACGGAGAATCTCCCTTTTGCGCTGGTCCGTATCAGCCAGTCCGCCGATTCTCAACTTCCCTTCTGGTGTACGCGTCACGCTGGTCTGATCGTTGAGGTCCGCCCCGACTTGATTGAGTAAGCGCAGGACTTCGACCTCTAGATCGGCAGTCGCGATGGCAGAGGACCCGGTGCCGGTGAGACGCGGGGACGCTGGCATGATCTCCGTGTCTCCGTGTCTCCGCGTCTCCGCGTCACGCCCGCTTAGCTCCGGCTCAGGCTCAAACACCGCGGGCGCGACCGCCCCAGTGGGTCGTCGCTCATAGCTCATCTCGATGAAACGGTACTGTCTCCATTGCCGATTGCCGATTGCCGATTGCCGATTAGCGTTTTGTGAGTCGGCCGTGAGGTCAGACGCGACGACGAGCGTCAGTTCGGTAGGATGAAGGTCGGCTTTGCTCAGGATCAGCGTCGCGTTCACTAGGCCGCTAGCACTGGGCGCAGCTGCCGCTCGTTCGTACGTGATTATGTAGACGCCGCTTCGCTCCTCGAGCGTAGACGCATTTTGATTGCTTATTAAGGCTGCGAAATCTTTTGCTGACGGCGAGAATTGCCATACATTCTCGAAGGTTGGCCTAACTGCGCCTTGTTTCGAGAGCTGAAGCTGAGGACGCGCTCCATGGTGGTAGATGGTCTGCACTCCATTGGCCCTTCGCCAGTCGCCGGCTACGAGCTGACCTTTCTCATCATAGAGCCGTCGTGCCGTGACTCCTCTTTCTGCGCTTTGCCAAACCTCAATCCGACGTTGCGCGATTAGGTTTCCTGTTCCAGACCTCTCTTCAAGATTGATCGTCCGATGCAGAACTTGATCGGGTTTTGCGGCAGCAGCGTCTTCGGCCGCAGCAGATCTCGCAAGCAGCTCTGTTACCGTTGTGGGAGCCGAAAGTCGCTCATGCAATGCAATGAAGACCGCCACCGCGATAAGCAGTGCAGCAACGATCCCAGTTACGCTCGCGGGACGCAGCCAAAAGCCCAGTGAAAACTTTTGTCCAGCGATGCGCGGCAGGAATGCTAATAAGGGCTTAAGAAATGTTTTCGAGAATGTTTCTCGTTGCTCTGCGTCAATAGTCGTTTGCTGACTAATGAGATCTTCGGCAAAGTCTTCAGTCGCGAGAGGCTGCACAGCGTTCTGAGCTTGCACAGAGGGATCGTGGTAGACGACATGCAGGGTGGGCCATGGAGTTCCGAACCTCAGAGCCACATCGAGTGTGCGACCTTCACTGAGGGCAACACTCGATGCCTGTTCTGCTTCTCCATCGGGCGGTGGTTCGACGCTGAGAAACAGCAGACGCACGCGCTGTTCACTAAAGATCTCAACAAAGCCGATCCGCTCCTCGCCTTTGACGCTGAGCGTTTGCCCGCTCAACTCAGAACCAACGCGCTGCGAGCCTAATAGGAAACCATTGACCGCGATGCGCAGTTCTTTTGGACTGTGCTCAATGACCTGCTTGACGCCGCGGCGATATCTCTTCAAGGCCAATCGCGTCCGTGCATTTCCACCACTCGATCCGCCAGCGCCGCCGCTTCCTTTAGGTCCGCCGTCATCATCCCTGGATTGCGTATCCGGCCCGAGCATATCGGTCGGATAACGATCATTGAGTGGCGCAAGACCGAGAAGATTATTAACCTGCTCCAGACAACCAATGCAGCTCACGATGTGAGCGAGGTCGCTAGCTTCTGTGGGCGCCGCCTCCGCGGCGAGGTAAATCTCTTTCAATTTCGTCAACGAGGGACAATTGCCTGGCCGCGCCTGGAAGATCATCTGACGCAACTCTCGCAGAAAATCGATAGTCGTCTCTCCACGACCTGTTCTATTCGTTTCGACCGGTACGGGCTTTGGTTCTGCAAGCGCTTCCGCGAGGAACTTGAGACGCACCGGGTCGTCTAAGTAGAGCTTCGCTTCTGAGCGGGCGAGCTTCAGACGTTTTTCAACGCCTTGTCTTGAGCTTCTTAGGATCAGCGCGATCTCTGCGGGGTAGTAGCCATGGAAGAACCGCAGGATGAGCACGCTGCCTGCCTTTGAGGTTGCTTTGCGAAGCGAGGCGTACTGGCAGACCTTGCGCAGATCGTCTTGAACCTGCATTCGCGCGCGAATGTCATCGACCGCCTGAAGGCTCAGTTCCGCCGAGTCGTAATCCACAACGGAAAGCGTGTTGTCCTGGAACTGCGCTGCCTGGCGAATCCGCGCCAAATGCAAATTCTTGAGCATCGCGTAGAGGTATCCTTCGATGTTGCTAATGGAGGCGGGATCGCAACTGACAGTGAGCTGAATGAAGCAATCATGAACCAGGTCTTCGGCCTGCTCGTGCTGCTGTCCGGTCAAGCGCAGAGCCCAGCGCAGCATTAGGTCGTAGCGCTGGACGAAAATCTCCTCGTGACTGGCAGCAGGGCCAATGAGCCTTGGCTTCAGCATTTGTTGCCTCTAATAGATAAGAGTGCTTTGAAGCGCCCGAACCGACGCTCGGAAAGAAAAAGATTTTATTGTCCTTCTATTATATAAGGACCTGCGGGGGTTATTACCTGTTGTACCTCGTTGTACGCCGCAAGATCGGTTACTCATGGAACACAAAACCGAGTTTGGCGTTTTGTGTGAGCGTTTTCTCAAGTCCGAAGAGACATCCGCTTTATCTAAGATCCAGAAAACAAAGGCAGTTAACTGACCACGAGAAGAATGAAGATGGTGTCAAGTAGTGTCCGCACATGCGTCAAGCTATTTGCGCACGAAAAGCTGATTGTTCGGGTAAGGGATGGAAGGTTCTAATACGCATTTGCTGTGGAAATACGGGAGAATAATGTGGGAGGATAGCGACAGCAGGTAAATATGAGAATGTGCGAATATAACGTGACGCGAGGCCAAACCCGTGTTAATGGTCTTTTCCATGACTACGCCAACCAAAAAGAAAGCCCTGCTGGCGGCTGGCACACTCAACCCGCACCCGGAAGCGGTGCGCTCGGAACTCTTCCAGCTGGAGTTCTTCGACCCATCCGACCGGGCCCAGGTGAAATACGAGATGTTGCGAGCGCACTCGCTCGATGGGGATCCGATCACCGAGGTATGCCAGCAGTTCGGCTTCAGCCGGGAAGGCTTCTATCAGATTCAGCGAGCTTTCAGCCAGTTGGGGTTCGGTTCGTTGCTGCCGCGAAAACCCGGTCGCAAAGGTCCGGACAAACTAAAGGGCGAGATCTTGGAGTTTGCGCTGGCACAACAGCAGGAGAACCCGGAGTTAGATCCGACGCGCCTGGCAGCTTTGATCAAGGAGCGTTACGGCCTCGACCTCCATCGGACTACGGTGATGCGGGGGATGAAAAAAAAACGGCAGCAGAAACAAGAAGGAAAAGCGCCGCCAGGAGTTCGTCGGCCAGAATGATCCGGTACAGGCAATTTATGAAAGTGCGCGTGGCGAAGCACTGCAGGATCTGGAGCCCGCTTCCTGGGCC
>Ga0209751_10000684_pt1 | contig 36227 bp, 28 predicted proteins | sample RifCSP13_1_FD_184019 | JGI IMG/M metagenome (GOLD analysis project Ga0209751, IMG submission 184019) | Soil microbial communities from Rifle, Colorado - Rifle CSP2_sed 13_1 (SPAdes) (version 2) | ecosystem: Environmental > Terrestrial > Deep subsurface > Rock core/Sediment | place: Rifle...
AGCGGTGACAAGTCTCCGCACTCCAAGGAGTTGTGCATTATTATAGGGTAGAGCAATTTATTCACAGCTTCGTAGCGGGTGGGTCTCCTGATTGCCGGCGCGACGGTGATGAAAATAGAGACCCACGCGGTACCGTGTGGTGGTACTGACCTGTTTATCCGTGCGCTGGTGTGAGACCAAGTACTACTGCGTTTTAGGTTTTGAGATTGAGATAGCTGGTTCAGTCGGGCCGCCCGCAGGAGTAAGCGGATCCAGTCCCGCAACATAGCGTCCACACTGCACCCAGTCAGCAATGGTGATCACGCCATCTCCACGAGTCGCTCGTGGGGCCGAGTCGGCGCGCTGGAATTCACCCGCGTTCGCAAGGTCTAATCCCGCGACAAAGCGACCCATCTGAACCCAATCTGCGATTGTAACCACGCCATTGTTGCTGCCACTTGGACGCGGCGACAAATCGCATTCGTAGCCACTGGGAGCAGGTGGCGGCGACAGATCAATGCTTCTGAATACAATCTCGTTACTTGCCGTGGCACCTGTGCTTGCCGCGGCCATCAAGCCGGAGCTAGCGCTCACATTCTGTTTAGTAGAGGTGGGATTTGAAGCTGGTGCTATGGAGAAGGGGCAGGGAACGCTGAAGGCGGGATTGTCCAGCGTGCTCTGCGCGATGAAATTATGCCCGCTGGCAGAATCATGATAAATGACATAGGCGGCGTTATTTGTCCCGTCCAATAACAGCACCGGACGCGTTGGAAGCTGGCTCAAATCGGGTTGAACAATCGTCTTCGAGCCCCAACTTCCCGTTAGGCCGCGAACATAAAGCCAGATTCGACTCTCGTTTTGATGAGCAGGCGTGCCGTCATTGTCATGGTCCTTTGCGACAAGAAACAGGTGACCATCGGCAGCCGCTTTGATACTCAAATGATCATTCGCAACCGGGCCAAGACCTCGTGGGCCAAGACCAGAATCCACTATCTCCTTGGCGCTCCAGATGGTCTCAGCTTCGCCATCAATGTGATAGCGAAAAGCGATCTCCATGCCCGGCCGATTCGACCAGACAACACCGATTTTGTTACCGCCAAAATGCACAATCGCCGAGATCTCCTGAATGTTTGGCACCAGACCTGATTCGAGCTCGGCGCCGGTGGTATTCCAGACTGTATGGTCGGCGGAGGTGGACCAGATGACATGGATGTTGCCATCTGCCAGCGGTCCCTCAGTCCCCGCGTAAGTGGCCCAGAGCTTGCCCTTACTGTCTTCCTCAAGCACCAGAGCGGGCGCCGATCCGCCGCGCAGTGGAATGTTGATGGGGAACCCGGATATCAAGCTATGCGACTTACTCAATGGGTCGTAAGTGTATTTGTAGAGAGTTGCCTGTGAGGGCGATTTCCATATCATTACGAAGAGGTTGCTGCCGTCCCAAAGAACATCGGGCAATCCTTTTGGGTCGGTGTCGACGATGGGTCCCTTCGTAGCCGCAGCATTCTGAAAACTGTAGAAGAAGATTCCATTACTGCTATCTGAGAAGGCACCCCACCAAAGGCCGTCGTTGTGCCACATCTGAGACTTCACAGTATTGAATTTCGTGATCCCCGGTGTGGTACCCTCAGCTGATAAAGCCGGGCATTGAGCAGACACCGGCGTTGCAACGAGCGTCTGAAGCAGCATCATCAGGCCCATTGGTAGAAAAGCCAAAAAGGTTTTCGCTCGGACTTGCCTCATTACATTCTCCTTTGCGGAGGGGAAGTTTTGCAGGAGCCGAGCGTTCGACCTTTGGCGCAATCTATGGCGGTGGTGCCTTGGGATTGTTAGTCGAAAATGAGTACGAGGACTCAGCGTTAGGTGCTGGGAGATTATTTCCAGCAGGCAAGACTAACCTAACGGCTGAACCGAGGCTTTCGCCAATTTCACCAACTTCGTGTAATTCGCGAACTTCGCCGCCGACGGTTTTGATGCCGCAACGCAGCTTTACGTCCGCAAACCATGAGGGAATTTCTGCATTTCGTAAATTGATGAGAAGATAACGCAGAGTTATTCAGGACTTTGTCTGGTGAACCAGGATCCCTGAGGCTGCTTAGCCTTGGCCGATGCAACTTACGCAATCAAACCCCGATCTGCGCTTCTACTGGCCCTGATATTAACTTTGGCAGTGATGATGGCGTGTCGTTCCAGTATCAAGCCACTCGACAAATCTTCCAGGGAATACCGGGAGATCATTTCGGCGTTCTACGTTGGTCTGGCGGCCCTACAGGTGGGCGACGACGTGCGCGCCGATGCAAAGCTTATGCAGCTTACTCAGCTCGCGCCTGACGAAGCCGCCGGCTGGGCTAACTGGGGAGTGCTGGCACTGCGCCAAAGCAATTTCGATCCGGCGGCCGAAAGGCTCGACCGGGCCCGGACGCTCGCGCCCGATAGTGACCAAATCTATTACCTTCTAGGTCTACTCGAAGGCAGCCGTGGACGGTCGGCGGAATCCATCACAGCACTGCGCAAGGCAGTAGAACTCAATTCATCAAACATAAGGGCCGTTTATCGTCTTGCGGAGGAGATCGAGCGACAAGGAGGCGAGAACAGCGCAGCAGAATATCAGCATCTGATGCAGAAGGTTCTGGCAACTCAGCCTGATAATCTTGCGGCCCTTTTGGAGTTGGCACGCGTGGCAGCCAGGAGCGGCGATGGCAGCACACTTCATGCCACGGTCAATCAGATTGCTTCGGAATCCTCAACCTGGCCGGCTGAAGTTCAAGAGCAACTAAGAGTCGTGCGAGCAGCCGTGGCTGGCCCAGATCCGCGCGCCGCGGCCACGCAAATAGTCTTCCTGCGCAATGTGTTGGTACGAGTTCCAAAGTACCGGCGGATGCTCGCGGCCGTTAAGCCGCCTCCTGGTGAGGACGCCACACCATTTACTCACTTCCTGAAACTTGAATCGCCCTCGTTCGTCCCTGCCGCAGCGGATTCAACACTTACCTTCACTGCGCAACCCGTGCCCAACGTCAAGAGCGGACATTGGGAATGGGCCGGCGCGATCTCACTCAGCGGTGAGGGCGCCTCGACTGTCGTTGTCGCAAATGGCCGTGAAGTCTATCTGGCTACAGGTGCGTCATTCACTTTTCCCGGCGGGCAATCAGGCGCCGCGCCACGTCTGGAAGGCATTCTACCAATTGATCTTAACTACGACTTCAAGACGGATCTGATATTGACGGGAAATGCCGGCATACGTTTGATGCGCCAGGATGCACCTAACGCTTTTACTGACGTGGCCAAGCTTGCGAAGCTGCCGCCATCCGTGACAAGCGCGAGCTATACCGGAGCCTGGGCCGCAGATATTGAGGCCGACGGCGATCTCGACATCGTGCTTGGAGTCGAACATGGGCCGCCGCTTGTCTTAAGAAACAACGGAGACGGCACTTTTGCTGAGAGTCGTCCGTTTGCAAATCTCTCCGGTACACGTGGTTTCGCGTGGGCCGATCTGGACGCCGATGGTGATCCGGATGCGGCGTTTATTGATGACGTGGATCGTCTGCATGCTTTCACCAACGAACGCACGGGCCAATTTTCGGAACGCCCCGTACCCAATTTGCCCCGGGTGCGCGCGATCAATGTAGCTGACGTCAACTACGATGGCGTTCTCGACCTGGTGGCAGTTCAGGCGGACGCGATAATCGTTCGCGTATCGGATAAGAACGAAGGGCAAGAGTGGGAGACTGCGCAGATTGCCCGGCTAAACAATCCGCCCAGCAGTATCGAAGGGATTCCGGGTTTGCATGTAGCCGACTTGGATAACAACGGTGGGCTTGATCTGCTCCTGACGTCGTCAAGTAACGGCACTCTGATCTGGTTAAGCGACGAGCAGGGAAGATTCAACTTACTAGAGAGACCTGTTGCGCCAGCGCGGATCTTTGATACCGCCGATCTGAATGGTGATGGTCGATTAGATCTCCTGGGACTGTCAGGTGCAGGTGAAACTCTTGCAGCGATGAACCATGGGACGAAGAACTATCACTGGCAACTAATCCGACCGCGAGCCAGACAGGCCGTGGGCGATCAGCGTATCAACTCCTTCGGCATCGGCGGGGAGATGGAGATTCGTTCCGGCCTTCTGGTACAAAAACAGCCAATCAATGGTCCGCTGCTCCACTTTGGGCTGGGCGAGCAGACCGCTACTGACGTCGTTCGCATAGTGTGGCCCAACGGCTCGGTTCGCGCTGAGTTTGAGTTACAAGCGGATCAAGCGATCGTTGCTGAGCAACGATTGAAGGGCTCATGTCCATTTCTCTTTGCCTTTAACGGGAAGCAAATGGAGTTTGTGAAAGACGCCGTCCCGTGGAGTTCCGCTATTGGGTTGCGCATTAACACAATCGGGACGGCACGCGTTGAGGCGACTGAGGAATGGTACAAGATTTCTCGCGACCAGCTCGTTCCGCGTGATGGTTACTACGACCTCCGTTTTACCGCGGAACTCTGGGAATCCTATTACTACGATCATCTCGCACTTATGACCGTAGATCATCCTATAGGAACCGAGATCTTTGTTGATGAGCGTTTCGTTATTCCGCCAGCGAAGCTGGCCATCACAACGGTGGCGTCTCCTCATCCAATAGCTCGAGCCGTCGACGACAGAGGCCAGGATGTCACCCCCATTGTGAACACTCTTGATGAAAGGTATTTGGATACGTTCGAGCGCGGTCAATATCAAGGAGTTGCGCGCGATCACTATGTCGAGGTTGACCTCGGCCCGGACGTTCCCGAGACCGGACCGCTTTGGTTAATTGCGCAGGGCTGGATGCACCCTACCGACTCCTCAATTAACGTTGCCATCAGTCAGGGACAAGGGGAGCAGGCAAAACCTCTAAGTCTGGAGGTGCCGGATGGTCGCGGTGGCTGGCGTGTAGCGCAAACCAATCTGGGATTTCCGGCAGGACGAAAGAAGATATGCCTCTTTGATTTGGCCGAGGTCTTTCGTCCCGGCATTCCCCGGCGTTTGCGTTTGAGAACCAACCTGGAAATTTATTGGGATGCTCTCGAGTGGGCGCAGGGAATTCCAGCGACTGTGCCGAGCCTCACGCGTCTTGATCCGGATTCTGCGGATCTGCATTACCGCGGTTACTCGGTAATCAATCAAGCCAATGAGTCGTCACCCGAAGTTCCAGACTATAATGAACTCTCGGGCTCTAAACAGCGCTGGCGTGACTTGGTGGGATACTACACCCGCTTCGGTGACGTTCGAGAGCTTCTGGCGCGTGTGGATGATCGGTATGTAATTATGAATGCCGGCGATGAGATGACCTTCCGGTTTATTGCGCCGCCGGCGCCGCCTTCCGGTTGGGTGCGCGACTACGTGATTGTTGGCGATGGTTGGATCAAAGATGGCGACTACAACTCGGCGTTTTCAAAGACCGTCCTCCCATTGCCATATCACGCCAAGCAGCAATACATCACAGCGCCGGGCCGGCTGGAGGATGAGTGGGTGTATTGTCGCCATCCGGAAGACTGGCAGACTTATCACACACGTTATGTGACGCCGGACGTTTTCCAGAACGCACTATGGTCTAATGGAAAGCGATGAAGACTGCAAGAATTCTGCTCACCCTTGTTTTCATAGCATTGCTTGCGACACCTCTCGCAATCAAGCGCCTTTCGGCGGGACACGAAATTGCCAGAGGAACGCTGGATACGAAAGCGGCAGTGGCGCGCTATGGCTTCTATCTCGAGGAGGTCGCCCGGTCCTCTGGGGTCAACTTTATTCATCAGGCGCCTACGTTGGATCGCCAACTGGATCACATCATGCCGCAGGTCGCATCCATGGGAGCAGCGGTATCCATTGTCGACTTCGATCGTGACGGCTGGGCGGACATCTACGTCACCAACAGTGGGGAAGGTAGCAAGAATAGTCTCTATCGAAACATGGGGGATGGGTCTTTCAGCGACGTTGCCGCAAAATTAGGCGTAGCAGATCTCAATCAAGCAGGCACCGGCGTCTCGATGGGAGCAGTGTGGGGTGATTATGACAATGACGGTTACGAAGATCTGTTCCTTTACAAGTGGGGCCGTCCCGAACTCTTTCACAATGACGCTGGCCGCGCTTTCACGCGTGTCACAGACAAGGCGGGACTGCCATCGTGGGTCAATGCAAACACGGCTGTCTGGTTCGACTTTGACAGCGATGGACTTTTAGATCTTTTCCTCGGCGGCTACTATGCGGAAGACGTTGATCTCTGGCATTTGAAGACGACCAGGATGATGCCCGAGAGCTTTGAGTATGCAAAAAACGGCGGACGCAAATACCTCTTTCATAACCTGAGAAATGGTCTATTTGAAGAGGTGAGCCAGAAAGTCGGAATCGATACTCGCCGGTGGGCTTTGGCGGCAACGGCTGCCGACTTGCGAGGTACGGGCCATCCCGATCTCTTCATAGCCAACGACTACGGCATCTCCGAACTCTACGTCAATGATGGCAAGCGGTTTCGTGACTTTGGCCGGCAAGCCGGTGTGGGCTTTTCGCCCAAGAGTGGGATGAATGCCGCTGTCGGCGACATTCTGAATCAAGGACAATACGCGATCTATGTTTCGAATATTTCGGAGGAAGGAGTGCTTATTCAGGGCAACAATCTCTGGGTACCGAAGCAAGGAACTGCCGGGGATTCACTTCAATACGATAATCTGGCGCGAGCCATGGATGTAGAGCTTGGTGGTTGGAGCTTCGGCGCTCAGTTTGGTGATCTGAACAACGACGGCAACCTGGATCTGTACTTAGTAAATGGTTACGTGTCGGCTAACCGCAATACAAATTACTGGTACGACTTTTCCAAGATCGCGGGCGGCAACTCGACCATTATCTCTGATGCGGCCCACTGGCCCGCAATGGAAGGCCGCAGCTTGTCCGGGTATCAGCAAAAGCGCGCCTGGCTCAATGATGGCACGGGCAAATTCATAAACGTCGCACAGGCAGTCGGCGCAACGGATACTTACGATGGACGTGCTGTTGCCCTGGTCGATTTGTGGAATCGCGGAGTGTTGGATGTAGTAGTTGCAAATCAGAGAGCTCCGTTGCTGATCTACAAGAACACGGTAACTCCGGATAACCAGTGGATCGATTTTGAATTGGAGGGGACCGCCAGTAACCGCAGTGCTATTGGCGCAGAAGTTCGCTTGTTCCGTAATGGCCAACAACAGGTGCAGCAGGTCTCAGGCGGCAGCGGGTTTTGCGCTCAGAATCAACGCCAGCTTCATTTTGGACTTGGCAAACAGCCGCGACTCGAGAAGGCGGAGATTCGCTGGCCGTCGGGAAAAGTTGAGACAATCAAGACGCTCGTGGCCGGTCAGCGCTATAAGATCAAGGAGTCGCAATGAATCAGCTGACGAGCGAGCCAGTACTCACTCAGCCACTGGAAATGCCCCGCAGCAGAAAGATCCGGCTGGATCCTCGCTATGTTCCGCCCCTTTTTATCACGTGCATCCTGCTCGTTGGGCACCTTTTCTACGGCATTCTGGAGAGCTACGACAAGACGACCCTCGCTATTGTTGCCGCCATAGTTACAGAAATGGTGCTGGGCAGGATCTTCTTCGGAAAGTGGATCAATCTGGCCAGTGCCTACATAACGGGTATCAGTGTGGGTATTTTGCTGCGCTCACCAGCATTATGGCCCTTCGCGTTGTGCAGCGTGATTTCGATAATGTCGAAATATGTGTTACGAGTGAAAGCGCGGGGTCGCGATGGCGTGTTTACTGGTCGCCACATTTGGAATCCATCAAATTTCGGCATATGTGTGCTGCTTTTCCTCGCGTCAGACACAGTTGCCAGCTTGAGCATTCAATGGGGCAACTTTAAATGGCCGCTGCTAGTAATCTGGATCCTCGGTTCGATCATCATTTGGCGGGCTCGCCGTTTTCACATCAGCGCCGTTTACGTGGTCTCGTTCTTTCTCTTTGCATTCATACGCAGCTGGATAACAGCAGACCCGTGGCAAGCTGAGATAGCTCCGATAACCGGACCAATGTACCAGCTCTTCGTCTTTTTCATGATTACCGATCCTAAAACAACCGTGAGATCGAGGACTGGTCAATGTGTCGTAGCGTTTTGCGTTGCTTTGGTGGAGATGTTCATGCGCTTGAACCAGGTAATATACGCACCGCTCTATGCGCTGTTCATAGTAGGCCCCACGGCCATGCTGATCGATCTCTGGTTGGAATCGCGCCGGGCAACTGCAGCCAACGCTACCACCTGATGAATCCGGCGGATCTGGCTTAAGGAGAAAATGTTTATTGATGCGTCAAAGCTGCATTGCTTGCTGCCTTCTCATTTATCTCGTCTTCCTATTTACGGCTTGCAAAACCTCTTCAAATGCACCGGTTGCAGTACAACCTACCGAAGTTGCGATAACACCCTCGCCCTCCCCGAGTCCCAGCCCCGAACGTCCATCCGGCCCGATTGAGTTTACTGACGTTACCGCGGCGGCCGGCATCAATTTCAAACACAACAGTGGGGCCTTTGGCAAAAAGTATTTGCCGGAGACCATAGGAGCAGGTTGTGCCTTTTTGGATTATGACAATGATGGCTGGCAAGACATCCTGCTGGTCAATTCCATGGACTGGCCAGAACACAAAAAACGTAGATCCTTTCCAGCGCTCTATCACAACAATAAGGACGGAACCTTCACGGATGTTACCAGGCAGTCTGGACTAACTGTGGAGATGTATGGGATTGGTGTCGCTATTGCCGATTATGATAACGATGGCAATGACGACATCTACATCACCTGCGTCGGTCCAAACCACCTCTTTCGCAATCTAGGTGGCGGAAGGTTTGCTGACATGACGGCAAAAGCGGGTGTCGGTGATCCCGGCTTTTCCACGAGTGCTGTGTGGTTCGACTATGACAACAACGGCAAGCTGGATCTCTTTGTAGGCAACTACGTCGAATGGACGGTTGAAACGGATCAGTTTTGCACGCTCGACGGGAAGAACAAGTCATACTGCACACCGCAGTCGTATAAAGGACAGAGTGCAACGTTGTACAAAAACCGTGGCAACGGCACGTTTGAAAACACGACGCAACCCGCTGGAGTTAATGACCCGCTTGGGAAATCGTTGGGCGTGGCCTTGCTCGATTTCGACAATGATGGCTGGCTGGATCTCTTCGTAGCCAACGATACGGAGCCAAACAAGCTGTATCGCAATAACAAGAACGGGACTTTCACCGATGTCGCCATCGTGGCAGGTGTGGCCTTCAGCGAGGCCGGCACGGCGCGGGCGGGCATGGGTGTCGACGCGGCTGACTATGACGGGTCGGGCCGTCAGAGCGTGGTGATCGGAAACTTCACTAACGAGAGCATGGCGCTTTATCACAATGATGGATCCGGGCTATTTACCGACGAAGCGCCTCTATCGGGAATAGGAAAGATGTCTGCTCGCTCGCTGACCTTCGCCTGCTTTTTCTTTGATTACAATCTCGATGGGCTGTTGGATATTTTTGCTGCCAACGGGCATGTTTCGGACGACATCAGCGTGGTGCAACCAAACGTCAAGTATGCCCAGCCGCCCCATGTTTTTCTGAATAAGGGAAAGAAGAAATTTGAGGAAGCCACCGCGAAGCTTGGGCGAGCTTTGAGTCGGGCCATCGTCGGCCGTGGCGCAGCGTACGGTGATTTTGACAACGACGGAGATCTTGACCTCCTGATTACCACAAACAACGGGCCTGCGCGTCTGCTGCGCAATGACAACGCGAACCAAAACGATCTTGTGCGCGTTAAGGCGGTTGGTACCAGAAGCAATCGTGACGGAATTGGCGCCAAAGTCAGGGTGAAGACGTCGAAGGGCCGGACCATGTTTGGCATGGTGAGAACAGGATCGAGCTACTGTTCTCAGAGCGAATTGCCACTGACGTTCGGATTGGGGAAACCTGAAGAGGGAGTGACACTCGGTTTGGAGATTACCTGGCCTGGCGGGCAGAAAGACATCATAGGTGAAATTAAGCCCAATCAGTCCGTTACTGTGCGGGAGGGAAAGGGAATTACCGCGACAGACCCTATAGTCTTCGTGCGCCCTGCACCACAGCCCTCGCCACAAGCGTCGCCACAACCTTCTTCGCAGTCTTCATCACAGCCATCTCCGCCGTCGTCACCGAAGTAGCCGAAGCAGCCTCGCCTCGCGAGCTTTGTACCTCTTACGCAACTATCACAGCCTATGCCAATACCCGAACCTGTTAAGACTTGACAACTCTCGAACTTCTTCCATACATGTGGGACGCGGCAAGCGGTCGGAAGAAAATCACCCTAGCCAGTTCCTCCGAGGTCGTCAGTGATGTTGCTTTAAGCCCCGATGGTCGCCTCATCGCGCTCGCAAGTAACAAAACGATCAGTCTTTGGGACCTTGTTACGGGAGACAGGCCACAAACAATGGTTGGGCATACCGGAAGAATCCAGGACGTAATTTTCAGTCCTGACAATCGCTTCTTGGCTTCGGGCCCCCGTGAGGGGAAATATTTTGGCACGGAAGACGCAACGGGAAGCAGAAGAGAAACGTCGCGGGCCAAAACGAGTGCCTCAGATGCAAGAGGAGTTGATGATTGAGTCGTTGCGCACTCGTGGGCTCAACATTGCCTTTGTTGAAGGTGAAGAGAATATCAAAGAGCCTGAACAGCGCAGCGTGCAAAGACCGAAGGTGTTCTACCGGCGTGAGCTCGAGGCCCTGCCCTTGATTGTTGCTAAGCCTCAGGCGGCGCCACAATGATAACTACGCGGCATTTCCGGGGGTGTCCTGCTGGCGGCTGCGCTCGTTGGTCAACCTGCGTTGGCTAACTAATCTGGTAAAGCTAAATACTAATACATTAGGTACGTCCTTTGGGTTTGAACTTTCTGAGAAATGTCGAGAACCCTGCGAAGTCTTCACCGTAGAAGTCAGCCGGGAGGCGCTCGCGCAGAGTCACGTCCCGGACGCCCTCGCCTCCGAGCACGGCCAGGGCATCGATCTTTTCAGTGACTTTCCGAAGTTGACCATACTCAATCACTAGCCGATCCAAATCAGTGATCCGTTTGGCGGCAATGCAAACTAGTTGTGGGCGTTGCTGTGCCACCATGTCGCGCAGAGCAAATAGGGGCGTGTTGGGGCCGAGGTTCAAAACTTCCCAGCCTTCTTTTTCAAGGAGCATCTCGGCCAGGTGGATGGGCACTTCATGTAGATCGCCTTCGATCCCGCAGCAGATGGCCTTGAGGCCGGTGGGCTCGGCAGGCACAACTATGCCACGCAGCTTCTCCAACGCGCTCAGTACCACGCGTGTTGCCAGGTGTTCATCTGCGACTGTTATGGTTCCTTTGAACCACAGATCACCAACCTGGTGCATCGTTTCAGTGATAGTGTAATCAAAGAGCGTTGCGAGCGAGTCGCCGTGTAAGTAGGAGTCGATTAGGGCCGCGCCGGCTTCACTTTCCGCACCATGCAGCAGCAATTCAAGGAGTGTCGCTGGCGAAAGCGTAGGCGTGGCACCAACCTTCTTTCGCTGCTGCTGATTGTGCGCATCCAAACCCCGCTCACGACGCAGACGCGCAATCGCCTGAATACTAAAACGACGGTGACCACCCACTGTTTTTTCCGGGCGCAAAAGGCCATCATCAGCCCACCGCTTTACCGTGGCCTCGCTGACGTGAAGCAGGCGCGCAGCTTCCCTGGTGGTTAGGTTACTCATGGGCATCGCGCCAGCCTCCTTTAAAGCCTTAGGCTACCACAGAACCGCTCAAAACGCCTAACTCAAACCTCAAATATAAAAAATATGGTTACCGTACTTGACAGGGATTGGAGTTTAGTCTACATTGAATCCGCTCAAACCGCTCACACGGTCTAACTGCTTCCAGGCTTGCGGCCGAAGTAGTTAGTGTCCCGGAGGCGTGAACGGTGAGAAATCAATGCTCCGGAGGGAGCCAAAATCAGGAAGGGAAAAACTTTTAACATGAAGGTGAAGAATTGGACAGGGAACAAGGCTTTTATCGGTCAACAGTCTAGAAACCAATCTGCTCCGACCTGAGAACAAAGAGAAGCTGACGGCCATTCTGACTTATCACGTTGTGCCCGGAAGAGTGACAGCGCATGGGTGGCTAATCTGGACTCGGCCCCGACGCTCCAGGGTCAGACGCTTAGGATTGGCAAGCAAGGCGGTGTAAAGGTTAACGAAGCGAATGTGATTACACCGGACGTCCAAGCGACTAATGGGTTGATCCACATTATAGACACTGTGTTGATGCCCACGACCGCGGCGGCGGCGTAGGAAGGTTTCGAGCAAGGGGGGGTGAGAGAGGAGTCGGCGGTGACCTCGGGCAAAGGAGGCTGGCGGCTCTTCTCTCGATGAAGTCGGTGATTTACCGCGACGCAAATACTTTTGCTTGAAAGGAATATGCAACAAATGGCAACCAACCTGATTGTGATAACCCTATTCGCTTCTGCGCTGCTGGCGGGAATTGCCGTCGATAGTCGTAAGAGTGAACTCGAGGTAGTCAACTCCGTCGATCTTTCACGTTACGTCGGTTTGTGGTACGAGATAGCGCGATTACCGAATCGATTCGAAAAGAAGTGCGCTGACTCTGTGACCGCTACATATACTCTTCGGCCGGATGGAAAAATCGAGGTTGTTAACCGCTGCCGGAAAATCTCCGGGGAATACAGCACGGCGAAGGGCAAGGCAAAGATCGCAGACAAGAAAACTAACGCTAAACTAAGAGTGACGTTTTTCTGGCCTTTCTATGGTAACTACTGGATTCTGGAACTTGGTCCAAACTATGAATACGCTGTGGTGGGTGATCCCAGTCGTGAGTATCTCTGGATTTTAAGCCGGACCCCACAGATCGAAGAAGAGTTGTACCAGCAGCTATTAGCAAGGATGGCGGAGCGGGGTTTCAAGATTGACCGGGTGATCAGAACGCCGCAGCCGTTGATTGAAAAAGGAAATGATTAACGCTTGTTGGCCGGAAAAAAGAGGCTGTGAACGATGTCGGCCACAGGCTTTGCTCTCAAGTTTGATAGCTTAATTTTCAACTTCTGATTGGTCCAGAAGAAAAGACTTAGAATGAGACGCTTGAGACGGAAAAAGAGTGCGAATCCAATGGTTGGGTGTCCAAGGCGATTGCGCGGCGTCATGAGAAAGAGTCCGGTAGTCGCTTTTATAAAAGATGAAACCGGAGGGTACGTTTACGCCAACCAAAGAAAGGAGAGCATATCTCAGGTCGGGCTGTCCGACCTGCAAGACATAACCGTTTTCGATCTCTCATCGGAGCCAGCCGGCCAGGTTATTGAGCGCGAACGGAAGGTTCTTTCGGTAGGGCCAGTGACGGATTTGACTGAAACGATATCGACTCCGGAAGGTAATCGGCATTGGATGGTCCTTAAATTTCCATTCACCAAGAGCGACGGGCAGTCGTGTCTGGCCGGCGTTGCCGTTGACATTACTGAACGGATAGAAATGGAAGAGCTGGCGAGCCAACGCTTCTCAGAGCTCCTTCAGGCTGAGGAAAAACTCCGTGACAGCGAACAGCGTTACAGAAATCTTGTTGAAAGCAGTCTCGGGCTAATTTGCACACATGACCTAAATGGCTATCTCCTGTCAATCAATCCGGCTGCCGCGGTCTCACTCGGCTATCAAACCGGGGAAATGATTGGAAAAGATCTTCGGCAGTTCCTGGTACCTGCGGTGCGAAGACATTTTGACGGGTATCTCGAAAGGGTCTACCAAAACGGCTCTGACTCTGGATTAATACTGCTGTTGACAAAGGGTGGGCAGCAGAGGGCCTGGAAGTATCACAACACGATGTGTTCAGAATCGGAAAAACTGCAATACGTTCTTGGCCACGCACAGGATGTAACGGATCTGAAGCAGGCACAAGAAGAGGCCAAGGCGTTATCACTCACCGATGAATTGACGGGTCTCTACAATCAACGTGGCTTTTTCACTCTTGCCGAACAACACATGAAATTAGCCCGTCGCACTCCGCGAAATAAGAAAGGCTTGTTACTCGTCTATGCCGACATGGACGGCCTCAAGCAGATTAACGATCGCTTCGGTCATAAGGAGGGTTCTTTGGCACTCGTCAAGACAGCCGATATCCTCAGACAGGCATTTCGCGATTCGGACATCATTGGTCGCCTGGGTGGGGATGAGTTTGCGGTGCTAGCCATAGAAGCGCCCGAACATAGCGGCGAGCTGATGTCTGCGCGCCTCCAGAAGCTTTTCAAAGAATATAATGCGCAGAATAATCACCCATTTGAGCTGAGCTTGAGTGTAGGTACTGCGGTAATCGATGGTGATAGCGAGGTCTCAGTTCAGGAAGTACTAACTAAAGCAGATCAATCGATGTATCGTGATAAGCTAAAGAAACAAACTTCCGCCGAATTCCATTTAAGGGAAGCAGCTCGCTCAAACCTATGATTCGCGAAAGCTCTGAATGAATCACGAAAATCAGATCACCACCGGTCTGCCCGATCCCGGGTTGATTCTGCTGACCGGTGCGACAGGTTACGTCGGTGGTCGACTGCTGGTTGCATTGGAAAAGGAAGAAGGCGTTTTATGAAGCGAATCTGTGATGCAGCACGTTAATTCGGTTAATGATTTCTGCGTTTGAAACCTCTATGGCTCTTCGGTGTCTCTGTGGCAATTTGCACGCGAAGACCGATCACCACAGAGACACAGGGCACACTTAGATTGCACGGAGCGGGGTTAATTGTGTTGCGACGCGGGTCGCGCTGTATTGTTGGCTAGCGAGTCTGCGCCTTGGCTAGTTCGTAGCTACCATCCCAGCTGCACTCGAGGTCGGTCTCGGATTTCATAACTGTCTTGAACTTACCGCCACCAGTGATCCCCCGGTACTCACCATCGCCACCTGTGAATTTCCAGGTACCCTCAACGCTCACTGCTCCGCCAGCTGAAGTCACCTTGCCCTCGAATGTTCCCCAGTCTCGGCCCTTATCAGCATGGACGTTGTGGTAATAGCCGCGCTGCGTACCCTCGCCGTTGACCACGTCGGTAATGCCCCAGTAGGTCATCTTGGAGTCGTTCCACAGCGCATCGGCCGATTTCTGAGTGCCGCTAACCTCGGCGATGCTTAAGTCGTGGTTGGGTTGGTCGGTAAGTTGCATTGCCGATTGCTTCGTGATTTTTCCAGAGAAAGATCCTGTGATAGAAGGCATACTCTCTTCATTTCCTTTCTTTGTTTGGTTATTTATCGAGTCGTTTGAATTGTGAACCTCTGCCTCCTCCTCTGTCAATGAGACACGTTTTCTCGTCAATTAGTTCGGGATAGCAGTCTTCCAGCAGTCTCGCCCTGCCCGCGAACGCAACAGAAATTTGAGTTACTGGCTGAAGCGGGTGGCGGATTACCAATCAAGCTTTTGCTGGTTGATCCTGAGCTAAGCTGATGCGAAGAGCGCAGTGGGTGTCACGGAAGATGCTTTAGAACCGATAGTGTTTGTGCCCCCGCCACAGTCCTCGCCACAACCGTCAACACAACCACCACCATTAGTGGCCCTCAAGTGGCTCATTCTAAATTTGGCGAGGGGCCGTATTACACCTCACGCTTTGCTGCGTGTTTCTTGAATAGCCGAAGGGGCGCGCGAGGCTCCTGGAAAATCTCGCGCGCCCCTGCTACTGGGGTGAGAAATTAAAGCAGCTTTGCAGATCCGGTGAGCACAACGGCAGCGAGGCCGAGCAGGACAATTGTGGTTACCATCAACCGGATTAAGAAATTGCTGCACATTTGCTCCCCCAAAGAAATCTAAAAATTAGATGACGTCAAGCAAAATGGAACTTACACTCCCAGCATCGGGGAGCGTGGTTGACCCAGCCACCACGCCCGTCCCTGAGTTGGCGCTATTGAATTAACTGCGCAGTAACAACGTTCTCACGCCGCAACTCGGCAAAAGTCGTCAACAGTTCAGGCAAGCTTTGGCCCTGGCTCTCTGTAAACTGGGCCGTCCGGTCGAATGGTTCAAATGGTCGCGAGTTGCCTGCCATGATATGGCGTGCCCGCGGGATCCAGTCTGTGCGCTCTCCATGAATCAGATGGCCGATCACGTCGTACGGCGACCAGGTGCCATCGCCTTCGGTTGCTCGTACCCAGGTTTCGGGCAAATCGTTTAGCAATGCGCTCAGGCTCGCTGGCGTTCGCTGAAGAATCGCCACTGCCGCCTCCAGGCTGAATGTGTCTTGTCTCATCGACGGCATTCTACTCGCAGAAGATTCGGAAGCGCACGTTTCAGAGGGGACTCCAGTGCAATAGCTTTTTGGGCCGCAACTAGAAAGCTAATGGACGCCATAAACTCAGCAATTTAGCGGCTGTCAAGAATATTACTTGTAACTGCTCGTACCCAGGTCGCGGGAACACATCGGTTCCGCAGCAGAGAACCTAAAAAGTAAACGGTCAGCCGAATGCCTACCACTGGCGCTCCCGGCTTTTAATAGGAGGCCTAAACTGCAGTCATAGCGGGATTCGCTTTGCCGTTAGGTCTACTAGGTGTTAGAGCGTCGGGTTGAACTTATGGAACAATCTTTTGTCTGATGCGTCTAACGCAGTGTGACCTACAAGTCATTTCTCGCACAGAGGAACGCCGACATCGATACTTACGAAAATGGCGGCTACTTCAGCAGGCTTCTCCGCAGTTGGCCGATTCCTGTTTTTGTGTTGCTCGTGATTGCAACACACTGGCTCGTTGAGACTTTGGTTCGGGCAGGTTTCCTAAGGGGTATACTTATTCTGATTAGCTTTTTCATCTCTCCCCTCATTGTCAGCACTCTCATACGTAAGCGCAAGGCACTAATCGGCGCAATCATGAACGGATGTTACATCACCCTTGGCTACTGTGACTTCTACAGAGGATTGGCCTTTAGAGTGGAGTTGATGGTGTTTCTTGCGATGCTGGCCTTTGGCCTTATGTCTGGAGCTGGCGCCGGCAGTTTCCATGAAAGACTGTGTAAGCGATTCGGCAATCGTGCAGAAGAAACACTGGCGAACACGTGAGTTCGTGAACGCCATCTATTGTGTTTGGCTGAACCAACCGATAAGAAGCACGCGAAAGCGGTGATCCAGGAAGGAGGACTTCACCATTTTCGGACGACGGCGCTAGACCCAAAACACGTGTACTTTGTAATCGTTAAAGCCCCAAGATTTTGAAAAGAGCGAGCCCGTGCCCCATTGGTAATAGAGCTAATGAATACGAGACTCGCTAAGATCGAGACGATTAATAAAGTTACGGCTCACCTCTAGATCCAACCACGCAAGAGCTCACTCTTTTTTGTGCTTTCTCCAGCGTTCAAGATGGCGACAAGGTTGACTTGCAGGGCCTAGCCGAACTCATAAAGTATTCACAGGTTGAAAGCGAGGAGCCGGAGTATCTGATCGAGAGAATCATGGACGCCGAGTGCCGAGGAAATCCGAAACTGGCGTGATGCCGCGCTGGAGATCTAGTAAGAGCCATTCATACCTGTTTACCGGTATTCACGTCACAAATTTGCCACAGAGAATCGGAGCTGTGCACTAATTGATAGAGCTCAAGGCGTAATTCAAATATAGAATAGACATCTCGATTAGGTGGCCATCCGCTTGTTAAAATTCAACATCGTCTGTTATCACTTTGATAATCAAAAGAGTCGTCCACCCCAGCCTTCATTTGTCGGTCTAATAAGAAGTCTCACAAGCAAACGGTTTCTAAATGAGGATGCGAATATAGAAAAGGGATGCGAATGAAGGGCAAGCGCGAAGTTATGGTCCGCCTCCCGTTCGCGTCATTTCCATTCTCCATCGCCTGGCTGCCAGGCGGGCGTCTGCTTATCGTCTCGACGAGCGATAGGCCTCTCCTGCGCAGGGAGCCCGACGGTTCATTGGTGACTCATGCCGACCTGAGTGGACTCTCTGCCCGCCTCTGGAATGAGATCGTTGTGGACGGTCGCGGCAACGCTTACATCAACGGCGGCAGTCTTGACCTTCCCGGTCAAAAGTCCGCCTCGGGAATCATCGCTCTCGTTGCCCCCGATGGCTCCTCTCGTCAGGTAGCCGACGGTCTCGTGTTTCCGAATGGCATGGCCGTGACGCCCGACAACTCGACCCTGATCGTTGCTGAGTCCCAAGGCAAGAGACTTACCGCTTTCGACATCGCGGCGAACGCGAGTCTATCCAATCGGCGAGTGTGGGCCGACCTAGGCGATGGCGCTCCTGACGGCATCTGCATCGATGCCGACAATGCAGTCTGGTACGCTGACGTTCCAAACAAACGTTGCGTGCGCGTCCGTGAAGGGGGTGAGGTGCTGCAGGTGGTCAACGTTGCCCGCGGCTGCTTCGCTTGTATGCTCGGAGGGGCGGATAAGAGGACGCTTTTCATCCTTGCGGCTGAGTGGCATGGTTTTGCGAAGATGATGGACGGGCTGGGAACCGGCCAGGTACTCACCGTCAAAGCGCCTGTAGCGGGCGTCGGGTGGCCATGAGAAACATCAGCTAAAGCAAACGTGTTGCATGAAAGCGTCCGAAGTCTCGCGTGAACGGACCTTGACCTCGAGATTCTTTTTAGGTGGGAGTCACACGCGTTCGCAGCAAGAGTTTATAAGCGAGGAAAATGTACGCTGCCACTACCAGATCAAAAGTGACGCAAGCGAATACATATCCCAGTGGGGCAAAACTGCGACCCGGACCGGCATAGTGCACACCAACGTCCCAAAGCGGATGCAAAGCCCATCCTAATGCGAGCCAGTTTGACGAACCGCGCCAGCCATACAAACCAAACAAGCCGAAAGCAACTACCTGCAGCAACTCAACTAACAGCCAGAGGCGCGAAACTGGTCTTACAACCGCGAATCCGAAATATGCACCCGCAGCGGCGAACAGGACGGTAGCTAGCAATGTTCGCCCAGTGATGTCCTTGGCGAATCGAGACAGAAGAAATGCGATTAGCGACAATACGGCGCCGCCGATTGCTCCTTCGATCAAAACAGCGCGGATGAGTTCGGCTTCAGTCATATGACTCAGATTACCTTTTCGCCGGTATTCACTCAACAGCATGAAGCGGTCCGGCCACACGCAATTGGCGAGTTTTGTGCGTTACGTCAATCCGACACTGAGTCGGTGCGCCGCGCGGCAGAAAAACTTGACGCCGACAACGTGGGCCAGAAGAGCACGCCACCAGCACCCGTCTCCGAGATGGTCCAATAAAGCGCCTGAATAACGCCGAACAGGTGCTTATTGACCACTGAAGAGAAGAGACGCCAGCCTTGACCAGGTTGGTATCGTTCAGGTATCATTTCGACATTATCAAGAAGCTCCGAGACTGGACATCACGAGCCTAGGTGCGGCTTCCGCTCACTTGCCCGGCCTTCCACTAAACAGGCAGGGTGATGATTGTCTCAGTACCTTTCTAAAGAAGTCTGGCAACAAAACCTAACCGCTGCGCAATCTCGCGAACTCTAATATCTCAGCGGTGAGATTTTGGAGAGCCTTCCTTACCCCTTCGACGCTAAGGCTGCAAAGAATGCGCTAGGAAAGACGGAATTTAGTTTTTCCGAAGAAACTCCCCTAAAAGGGGAGTGCCCTTCACGTTATCTTCCCAAAGGAGAACCATCATGTTAAAGACGCTCGCCTTAAGAGGTCAGATTCAGCATCTCGTAGCTCTTACCCTGGTATTCGGTTTGACGACCTGGCTTATTCTGCCCCTTTTCGCTGTGCTTCCCGCGCCACAAGAAGGCAGGGCCACAGTTAGCTCGTCAGCCCCAGTACCCAGCGCGTCCCTCTCTCTTTCACCAGCGCCTGACGAAGCCACTCGAGCGCGCGTGCAGGAAGCTTACGGCCAACTGCCTTTGAGCTTTGAGGCGAATGAAGGGCAGTCCGACGGACAAGTGAAGTTTCTGGCGCGCGGCAGCGGTTACAGCCTGTTCCTAACCTCCACCGAAACGGTGATTGCGCTCCAGACGCGGGAAAGCAGAAACATTCACACACATCCAGAAGCCGCAATCAGAGAAACAGCGAGACATGAAAACAGGCGAACGGCATCTCCGCGTCGCCCTCTCGCCGTATCACCCTCGGTTCTGCGCTTGCAGCTCATTGGCGCCAAACGCGAGCCGCAAGTGGCGGGCTTGGAGAAACAAGCCGGCCAGAGCCACTACTTCATCGGCCAGAAGCGGCAGCTTTGGCGCACCAACGTACCCCACTATGGCAAAGTAAGATACAAAGAGGTCTACCGGGGCGTGGACATGGTCTACTACGGGAAGGGCCAGCAACTGGAGTATGACTTTGTGGTGGCGGCTGGTGCTGACCCTGGAGTCATCAAGCTCTCGTTTGCAGGTGCCGAGCAGGTGCAGCTCGACGGTCGCGGTGATCTGGTGGTAGGAGTGGCGGGTGGCGAGCTGCGTCAGCCCAAGCCGGTGGTCTATCAAGAAATCAGCGGCGTCAGGAAAGAGATTGCCTCCCACTATGTACTCCGCCAGACGCGCGACCTGCGAATTGCGACCCCAGACTCTTGTGAAGTGACCATCGCGGTGGGCAACTATGATAGTAGTCGGGAGCTGGTTATTGATCCGAAGCTAGATTATTCGACCTATCTCGGCGGCAGCGAAGATGACGAAGGCCATGGCATCGCGGTGGATGGTAGAGGCAATGCCTATGTCACGGGGTTTACCCTTTCGACCGACTTTCCCACGAAGAAGGCTTTCCAGCGTACGTACGCTGGTGGCTCCAGTGATGCCTTCGTGACTAAGTTGAGCCGCGACGGCGGAGAACTGGTCTATTCGACCTATCTCGGCGGCAGCGGCGATGACGAGGGCAGAGGCATCGCTTTGGATGGTAAAGGCAATGCCTATGTCGTGGGGGATACTGCATCGACAGACGACTTCCCCATCACGGAGGAGGCCTTCCAACTTGAGAACGCTGGCGGTGGCGATGCCTTCGTGGCGAAGTTGAGCCGCGACGGCGGGGAACTGGTCTTCTCGACCTTTCTCGGCGGCGGCGAAGACGACGCAGGCGAAGGCATCGCGGTGGATAGTAAAGGCAATGCCTATGTCACGGGGGATACCGAATCGACAGACTTCCCCACGGAGGATCCCTTCCAGACTGAGAACGCTGGCGACATAGATGCCAGGGATGCCTTCGTGACGAAGTTGAGCCGCGACGGCGGGAAACTGGTCTACTCGACCTATCTCGGCGGCGGCGGCGGTGAGGAGGGCCGCGGCATCGCGGTGGATGGAAAAGGTAATGCCTATGTGACAGGGTTTACCGATTCTGTCAACTTCCCCACGGAGGAGGCCTTCCAGCCTGAGAACGCTGGCGGCGAGGATGCCTTCGTGACGAAGTTAAGCCGCGACGGCCGGGAACTGGTCTACTCGACCTATCTCGGCGGCAGTGAAGATGACGAGGCCCGCGGCATCACAGTGGATGGTGAACTGGTCTACTCGCCCTATTTCGGGGACAGGGAAGATCACGACGGCCGCGGCATCGCGGTGGATGGTAAAGTCAATGCCTATGTCACGGGTTTTACCCTTTCGACCGATTTTCCCACGAAGAAGGCCTTCCAGCGTAAGTACGCTGGTGGCTCCAGTGATGCCTTCGTGACGAAGTTGAGCCGCGACGGCGGTGGATTGGTCTACTCGACCTATCTCGGCGGCAGCGGCTTAGACGAGGGCCGCGGGATCGCGGTGAATGGTAAAGGCGATGCCTATGTGACAGGGTTTACCGATTCTGCCAACTTCCCCACGGAGCGGGCCTTCCAGCCAGAGAACGCCGGCGGCGAGGATGCCTTCGTGACGAAGTTGAGCCGCGACGGCGAGGAACTGGTCTACTCGACCTATCTTGGCGGCAGCGAAGATGACGAGGGCCTCGGCATCGCGGTGGATGGTGAACTGGGCTACATGTCCTATCACGGCGGTGGCGACGATCACGATGGCAATGGGTTCACGGTTTATGGTAAAGGCGATGCGTATGTTACGGGGCTTACGTTTTCGAGCGACTTCCGGACGAAGAGGGGCTTCCAGCGTGCTTGCACTGGCGGCGAAGATGCTTTTGTTACCAAGATTGAGAACGATGAGCGGCGAAAGGAAGAAGGTGGCGAAGCCAGAGAACATTTTCGCTAACAATTGCAGATTCTTGGTTGGTTTTTTGTGTTTCCACGTCAGATCACGCTATCAACTCGGCGCTAGGGCGAAACTGAGACCGATCGAGAAGAGAAGAGAAGAAGATCTAACCAAGAACAGGACTTTACTGACGATGAGAATCATAAACGAACAGCCGGAAGAAAGAGGATTACGAATGAAAACGATGTTGGGAGGGTTTGCAATGTTACTGCTCGGAGTTGAAGAAGATCAGCGCAATCAAGTACTGGCTGAGATAGGTGGCGAGCGACGGCGAGAGCGAGTCGAACGGAAGGCGCTTGACGGTGGCTCCCGGTCTAAGTTCGATTTCCCCTATGAGCTTGTGGTGCAGCTCCATGAGTTGATTACGGACAAGGTTGCCTTAAATGAACCAAATCTGCCACAAGCAAAAAGCGAGAGGAGCCTTTACCTTAAGTTGGTGATTCGAATGAGTTGATTGCGGAAGTAGAACCGAGACCCACTGGTTCTTGACCAGTTGGTCGATGCTCGTTGACCAACAGGGTGACGAGGATATGTTCTGGATTTCCAAAACTGGTGAGCCGAGCAGGACTCGAACCTGCGACCCACTCGTTAAAAGCGCCATCAAGCCGATTCCATCCAGTCGCGGCTCTTTAAGATCTATTAACATTTTTCACAGGTTGCAGCCGCTTCGGAGTACATCTGGTAACAGTCATTCGTGCCTGTTTGCCGCTATTCACGTCACAAAATTGCCACACAAGCATCTGGGCAGTTTGCTCATGGTTTGCGCTCAATTCAACGAAAGAAAATCGAATGAGTATGCGCGCTGGGGTTGTGCGTCTGCGTCGTGGCCAATAAAGCGCGCATGCAGGAGATAGCACGTCAAAATTCAGGAGCGCTGTATTTACTGCATAAGCAGGAGCAAGTCCCTGAGCGCGAAGCACCTGAGCACCTTCCCACGGCAATTACCGAAACCATTGAACAGCATATTAAGGTTGATGAAGTAACATGTGATGCTGACTTCAGCTTTTAACTCATCATTTCGCCAACCTTTCTGAAGGAGAATTGCCATGAACCCAATTCCATCGGTGGCCGCCGCGGTCAATGAGCTTGCCGGCAGGTTTTCTGGGCGATTACTACAGCCCGGCGATGCGGGTTACGAGGAGGCAAGGAAAGTCCATAATGGTTTGATCGACAAGCGTCCCCTATTAATTGCCCAATGCCGGCGCACCGCTGACGTTGTCGGTGCCATCAATCTTGCGCGAGAGCAGAAGCTCGAGGTGGCGGTCCGTGGCGGCGGCCACAACGTGGCGGGGCGAGCGACCATCGATGATGGCTTAATGATCGATTTGGCAACGATGAAAGCTATTGAGGTTGACCCCGAAGCCCGAACAGCGGTGGCCCAGGGTGGAGTCACCTGGGCAGAGCTTAACCGCGAGACACAGTTGCACGGCCTGGCGGTTACTGGAGGTGTGGTGTCTTCGACAGGAATTGCCGGGCTCACTCTTGGCGGTGGACTGGGTTATATGATGGGAAAGTATGGCCTCGCACTTGATAATCTGCGAGCCGTCGAACTCGTGACAGCCGCAGGCGAGGCGTTGCGGACGAATAAGGACGAGCACCCCGATCTCTTCTGGGCTGTTCGAGGTGGAGGAGGAAACTTCGGCGTCGCCACCTCATTCGAATATCGGCTTCATCCCGTGGGACCCACGATCGAGGGTGGTCTGGTCGCGCATCCATTTGACCGGGCTCGAGACGTGTTGAGGTTCTTCCGCGATTTCACCGCGTCGCTGCCGGATGAGTTGACAGTATTCGGTGGCCTAATTCATTCGCCCGACGGAGCTAAGCTGGCGGCGATGGTACCCGGTCACTGTGGCTCGCCCGCCGAGGGCGAAAAAGCGCTGCAGCCGCTCAAGGAATTCGGATCTCCTTTGCTGGATACGGTTGGCCCAATATCTTACTGTGAGCTCAACGGAATGCTCGATGCCGGCTATCCAAAAGGCGCTTTCAACTATTGGAAGTCGAGCTTCCTTGCTGAACTAAGTGATGATGCGATCGATGCAATGATTGAGTGTTTCAACAGATGCCCCAGCCCTATGGGCCAGATGCTCCTCGAACACTTCCACGGCGCTGCAACAAGGGTTCCAGTCAACGAGACGGCCTTCCCGCACCGTGCGGAAGGTTACAACCTTCTCGTACTCTCACAATGGATGGAACCGGCAGATAATGATCGGTGCATAGCATGGGGGCGGGAAAGTTATGCGCGGATGAAACCCTTTGTCGGGCCGGGTCGCTATGTGAATTACCTGGGCGATGATGAGCCTGGCGATCCGATCGTCGCGGCTTATGGCACAAACTATCGGCGGCTCCAGGAGATCAAGACGAAGTACGATCCGTACAACTTCTTCCACATGAACCAGAACATTCGCCCTATGTCGTGAGTCTGATCGGGCCGGCGGAGGATGGTTCAGCCAAGGGCAGTGTCAACGAGGTGATTGATCCCACTCAGGTTCTGCAGAGATCTTCCAGCGTTCTATTAGTAGATTGGCCACACACGGGTTCGGTCGATTATCAAGAGAAGTACCGCGATCAATCTCCGCATGTAGTTTTTTAACAATCTGTCACACAACGAAAAGCGGCTGGCCTCGTGTCCAACCGCAAATCCTTGAAAACAATACTGAGGTCAGAGGGATCCAAAATCTGCGACCCACTGGTTTTTGGCCAGTTGGTCAAGGCTGATTGATTTAACTATCTGATGCGCCTAAGTGCTGTATTTCCCATAGTGGTGAGCCGAGCAGGACTCGAACCTGCGACCCACTGGTTAAAAGAGCGGTTAAGCGGGTTCCATCCACTCACGGCTCTTTAGATCTATTAACATCTTTCACAGGTCGCAGCCTCCGGAGTAGATCTAGTAACAGCCATTCATACCTGTTTGTTTGTAATCACGTCACAAAATTGCCACAAAAAGTCAGAGCGAGAGATTTCACCGCGTTGCCAGTCCTTTATATATGATGACGCAGTCGAAAGCGAATTCTGACTCCCGTCACAACCCGATATCCGCAAAATGAGCTATACACAACGGATTTTAGCGAACGGACGAGCAGACGCAGAGATCGTGAAGCCTGCGACCACTTTGCGCCGCAGGAAGCCCGAGCTCAAAAACGAGGTTCATAATTACGTGTCGCTCCCGAGTCGCAGCTGATTTCTTCCAGCTCGTCAGAAGCGCATGTATGGAACGAAACGACGACCATATCTCGTCCTTTCGGAAAGAACTCATGTCACGCCTTCGGGGATGACGTACCAAATATCATCCAAAGGGCAATCGGGTTCGCCAAAGAGTTTCATCCGACGGGAATTCGCGCCGACTTTTGAGGTTCCTTCGCCTTCAATCATCACCATATGTTGAATGCTGTTCGGATGGTAATGACAGCCTGACGGCACGTCCTTTTTCAGCACGAAGATCCAGCATGATTTGATTTTGTCTGGAAGCGGCGGCGTGATCGATTGCAGATCGAGTGTGGACCAGACGAAAGGCTCCGAGGTCTGTGGCAGTAGCGTCTTAAGTGAATCGACAAGACTGTGAATCTCTGGCCGTGTGATTAATTGTGCGACAGCTTCGTTCAGCTCTGGCAAGTAATCAGCGACTAATTCTGGCTCGGCGGAGATACGTTTTTGAAATTCCTCTAATCACGATTGCCCTGCTGGGCGAGAATGAGTTGACGAATAGCGCCGAGATGATATGCCGTGTGCGCCATGACTGAGGTGGCGACGCTGATTTCGTCTTCACCCCAATTGTCGACTGCGCGCAGGTGCTCAATGAACGTCGAATAGGCTCGCCGACACTGCTGCTTAAGGTTACCCCATTCAGCCCCGTTAACCCTCTTTATTCGCCAACTCTGGGCCCAATCAATCTCTTCGGTTGACCCTCTCAGGAGTTTATCGTGCACGACGACGTAAAAGCGAAGGTGCTCTGTATGGGCGGCCACTGTGCTTCCGCCAGGCCGCGTTAACCTCGAGGCTGCATCCGCACCGATTTCGTCAAGTGTCTGAAATAGGCCGGTACCTTTATTTAGAAATGCGCTTGCTCCCTCCGGAGCTGGGCCCTCAAAGGTCTCTTTGAGCAGTTGAAAGGAAATTTCTCTGATTTCTTGTTGAGCGACTGGTTTCATCTTGGAACTCCAATCTCACAAAGTTCGAACTATTCTATTAAGCCAAGCATGATCAAGATACCCCCAAGAATCTTCACCCGCTCAGTAAAATTGATGTCTCAAGCTACACAGATACGGTGAGCTCCAGTTTAAAGTTGTGAAAGTACCGTTCAATTCTCGTTAAATTCCTACTACGCAACTGAAATCGATCTGCAGTCGTGAGGGTCTGATTTCCAGAAAAGGTGGGGAGCGATCTCGATGACAAGCTGCACAATGCGCCGCGCCTGGCTGCCGTCTGGGTCGAGATCTGGGTTGTAGATTGCCAGGCTCCAGCCCCGACACCCGCCCGCACTAAGTGCGGTCTGAATCACTTCAGTGAGCTGCTGCCAAGTCAACCCTCCGGAAAGGGGGATCTCTCCAGGAGCACCGCGCGCAAAGAAGTCGCGTTCGCTGAGAACATCCAGATCGGTGTGTAACCACCAGCTTGATGCGTGTGAGGAAATACTCTCGATTGCCGAGCGCGTAACAGCAGCCGGATCGGCCGCGACTTCTTCAGAGTTCCGCAGCAGAACATGGCCGGCGATAGTTTCGACGCCGCGCTCCTGTCGCCAAGGCTGGTCGCGCGGGCCGAGCATGACCAGCGTTTGAGGTTTGAGAGCGTTAACTGCCCTACTCAACGGGTGCGTCAACCGTTCGCCCGTCAGCCCCAACAGGATGGCAACCTCCATGTTTGCGGCCTCACCATCAGGCGAGCGATCAATTGGAGTAGCGTCTTCGTGGCCATCGACGAATACGAGCCCCGGTTCACTGAACGCATCTCGCATCGCCGGTACCGCTGCTAATAAGACGGAACAATCTGCTCCGTAAACCAATGGGAAGTGGCCAGCTGACAAGGAGGCGCTCACCTCCGCATACAACGCGGCGACCATCTTCACGAGAGCGGTTTCGTTCAGCAGGCCCGACTCCGGAGCGCGTTCCGCGCGCGCTTCGGGCAAAGTGAAATCCGGCTGAGACACGACCTCATGAGATGAGAACGCCGCTTCAAGTCCAGCCGCACGCAACGCCGCAGGAGCGCCCGCCTGTCCTGGTTTTCGTCCCATGCCGTCGAACGGAACGCCAATTAGTCTGATGGGCCATTTTTGGAAACGTTTCATGAAAGTGACTTTATCGAAGAGCGAAGAATTGAATGCTTATTTCGTTTCGAGCGCCCGCCCCGGTTCAATATCGACTGCGATGCTGCGCCACTTTCCCTGCTTGAAGCGCAACACGCTCAGAGTGCAGCGCGTCGCATGACCCACCAGAATTGCGATCCAGACGTCGATCGGATCCAGCGTGCCGGCCAGAGTAATCACGCTACAGATTCCGAGGGGGACGACGATCTGCGAAATGATCGAAATGTACAGCGGACTCTTCGTGTCGCCCGTGCCTTGAAGTCCACCGGTGTACGTGAGCGCGACCGCGACGAAGAGACCGGAGACGCTGAGCACGCGCAGAAGCTGGACGCCAATCTCGACCACCGCGGGCTCGTCCATTCCGAAGACGTTGAGCAGTTCGCGCGGAAAGAACAGAAAGAAAAATCCCACCAGCACCGCGCCGGAGAGACCAAAGCTTCCGGCGATATCTACCGCCTTATCGGCGCGTTCGGATTGTGTCGCGCCGAGGTTCTGGCCGGCCACTGCTGCTGCAGCCCCCATCAACCCAACCGAAGTCCACGTGACCAAAGAAAAGAGTTGTGAATATCCCACGGCAAACGCCGCTTGTGCAGCAGCGCTCTGGGCCAGCGATCCGATGAAGGCCAGCATCAACACGCCGCCGATGTTCATCGCGATTCCCTGAATGCCGGTCGGCAGGCCAAATCGAAAAAGCACGCGGATGATGTTCCAATCCGGTCCCAAGCCTCTGCGCGGGAACGACACGACCCAGCCGCCGCGCCACAGCTTAACCATTGCGTACAACGCCACCACGCCCGAAGCAACGCACGTTCCCATCGCCGCGCCAGCCGTGCCGAATCGAGGGATCGGCCCGAGCCCACGAATCAGGATAATGTTCAGCACGAGATTCAATACCGTCATCACGACGCCCAGAATCAAAGGCGTTCGCGCGTCACCCGCGGAGCGCAGCGCGCCGCCCAGCATGAAGAAGATCATCATGCCGCTGCTGAAGACGAACATGATGCGAAGGAAAGGCAAGGCCTCGGCCTTTACGTTCGGAGCGGCGTTGACGAGATCTAATAATGACGGCGAAACGAAATATCCAACGGGCGCCATGATGCCGAGCGAGATAAAGACTGCGGTGAGAAATGCCTGATAAACCGTGCGGTCAACTCTCTCCTCTTCGCCGGCGCCGACAAAGCGAGCGACGAGAACGCTCATACCCGTGAAAAGCGAAGTGATAAAAATGATGACGACGAGAAAAATCTGCCAGGCGACGCCGATCGCAGCATTGGCCTCGTAACCGACGAGATTGCCAACCAGAGCGTGATCGACCATGCCCTGCAAACCACCGATCGCATTCGTCAGCATCGTCGGCCACGCGATCTTCCACACGGCGCGACCCAAAGGCCCTTCGACGATGGATCGGTCGTAGCGGGACTTTACGACCGTCGCCGGAGGAGGCGGCGGTGGCGGCGGTTCGGTCAGCACCGGCGCGCCGGCGAGTGTAGGTTCTTCAGTGGTGTGAACATCAGTCATTTTGTCGACGAGATTATCCTTCGCCGCTTTCAACCAGCGCTTTCAGCTTTGCGAGTGCCATTTGCCAACCAGTTTCGTTGTCAGCGGGAGAAAGGCCGGGCGGCAGTCGGTCGTGAACGGCAGAGAGATCGGTGCCACCGTCTGCGTCGGCAAGGGTAATCGAGCTCGTCATTTCGCCTTGCAGCGCGGGATCGGCAGTCTCAAACTCATCCACTTCGACGACCTGCTCGTTCGGCACAAGCTTTACAAAGCGTCCGTGATACGTGTCTGTGTGTGGATCAGTCTTGCCGATGCCGGTTGAGGTATCGTACGTGAGCGAGATCCGGAACGTGCCGCCTTCGCGCGCGTCGAAGGCATGCAAGTGAGCGGTCATGCCGTCGGGTACCTTCCACTTTGCGACCATGCGCGGATCAAGCAGCGCGCGATAAACGGCCGCGCGAGGAGCATTGATGTGGCAACTAATTCTCGTCGAACTCATACCCAAAACGGCCCGGCCATAGACAGTCAACGTGTCATCGACTTAGTTCTGCACCGGAACGAGTTTCCGCAGCCGCTCGTTCCGTAAGTAAAGACCGCCCCAAAGCATCGCTCCAAGAATCACGGGAAAGATGATCGAACCATTATTGTATCTCCTTCCAGTCTCTTCTATTGAATAGTCGTTTGCCGCACCTCAAAATCGACAACTCCTTCGCGAACAAGTAAAAAACCTACTTGGCGCTCGCGACCGCCGCTAGCTTTGTTTGACGCTTTCCGCCGTTCACCGACCGGATTTCATCAGAAGATGCTTTTTCATGCCGGGCCAGCCAGGTGAAGGGAACTGCCAGTGCCTGGATCGCGGCGCTGAAAATGTAAGAGGCCGGATAGCTCCAGACGTCGGCGGCTTGGCCGAGCAACGGTTGAAACACGACGCCGCCGCTCGAGCCAAACAGCGAATCGAATGATAGAACCGTCGCTCGCTGTTCCGAAGGAATCAGACCGTTGAGATACGTCTGCCGCACCGGCATCGTCGCGGAAAACATCAGTCCCCACAGAATCAAAAGCGTCACCGCCACCCAAAAGTTCGGCAGCAAACCGACAACGGCCAACATCAGCACGCTAATCGCTTCACACGTCAGCAGCACAGTCGTGCGACGTCGAAAAATACGTCCGATTTGCGGCACCAGCAGTCCGCCGGCGATCTGCACCCCCGCAACAATCGCCGCCGCCAGTCCCGCGACGCCGTACGCCTTTTCGTTGCCCCAGAGCTGAAGCAGGTAAGGCTGCATCGCATAGAACGCGTAAATGGTCACGCCGCCGGTGAACGGCGCCGCCAGCATGATCCATCTGACCGGCGGATTTCGCAGACCATGACGAACCGAGCCGGCGATAATGATCTTTACCTCCTTGATCGGATTCTTCTCGTCGGCCGGCTTGAAGCCGAGATCTTTCATCAACAAGAAAGCAAACACGAAATTCAGCACGAGCAGCGCCGCGCGAATTACGTACGGATTCCTTCCTTTCCTTTCGATGAGTCCCAAAATGTCAGCACCGCGTTACGCTGGGGTGTCCCAGTTCACCGCGCGCTGTAGCTCAGCTTGACCACCCCCGACTTCAGCGGTTTCGCGCCGAGCAGTTTCAATCCGTGGCGCTGGTTCACATCCTTGAACAGCGCTTTTCCGCCGCCGAGAACGATAGGATTGACCAGCAACCCGATTTCATCGATCAAGCCGGCATTCATCAGGCCCGAGACCAGAGTTGCGCCGCCGACAATGTGAACGTCCTTGCCCGGCTCATCTTTGAGGCGCCGGATTGCATCAAGGTCGCGCACGATGCGTGTTCCCTGCCATTCGACTTTTTCCAGCGTCTTCGAGACGACGATGCGGTTAGCGTTGTCGGCCCAGCGTGCATAAATCCCCTTTCCATTGAGAATTTGCTGCATATATTTTTCAACCCTAGACTCCCGGGTTTTGGATTGTTTGGGTGCAGAAAAATAAAGAATGTATGCTCTTTGCCGTCAAGGACCACGCCACGCGCGCTGTCTGTAAAAAATTTAAACCCTTAGCGAGCCACGGAACCCCCGCGCAGCATAGTAAGATTCAGCACCGTTGTGATACACGAAGACATTGCCGTAGCGGCGATCACAAAAGATGGCGCCGCCGAGTTTTCTAATATCAGCAGGAGTTTTCACCCAGCTCGATGTTTTCGTATCGAAGTTTCCAAGTTTCTGCAGCTCTCGATATTGTTCTTCCGTTAAAAGTTCAACGCCCATGGCAACTGCCATATCAATAGCGTTATTTTCGGGTTTGTGTTCTTTCCTTGACTCCAGCGCTTCGCGGTCGTAACAAACACTCCTGCGGCCTTTAGGACTTTCCGCTGAACAATCATAAAAAATGTATTCGCCCGTCTTTTTATCATGGCCAACAACATCCGGTTCACCGCCAGTTCTTTCCATTTCATTGAGCGACCACAGTTTTTCAGCATTACGTTCCAGCTTTGTTTGTACTTTAGCCCATTCAAGACCTTTATGGCGGCTCATGTTTTTCTCAAATCGGGCTTTCAATGCTCGTAGGAGTTCTTCACGTTGTTCTGGTGACAACCCCTTTTTTGTTTTAACGTTTGACATCGTTTTTATGTTAAGAAATTTTCCAGCAAGTCACACCCACTTCAATAGTGAGCTTATATCTTGATTGGTTTGTAAATCTAGATGTGGGTCGTTCTTTCATAAAGCGGGACTCCGTCACAACCCGGCATCCGCAAAACAGCCTACTCACAACGGATTTTAAGTCCGTTCCAAGGCATCTTATCTAATCTTACGACCTAGATGAACCAATATTTACCGGACTGGCAGCCGTCAAAGTCATGCTTCGTCCGGTTACGTCTCGCGACATAAAGTCGTCATCTTAGCGTCATCGCCGCCGGCGATTAGGTGATATCGCTAATCATTCTTCTGCGACTATCGAGCGAGGGGGCAGGTGGAAAGTTGCTATGGCGCAGAATGCTAAACTGGGTCCCATTTCAACATTCATGGCCGCCACCGTGATGTGGACGCCAGGTTACCAATATTCAATGAACTCCGAGGCATGGATGTCATTCTATCGTACTTCGAATGGCATGGCCGCGATTGCTCGCCGTGCATGACCATTTTGTTGCCGGCGACTCGGTTGAGGATATAGCCAGCCGACGCATCGATTCCTTCAGTACCCGACGAACAACTCGCACCACGATTCGCGGATGAAATAGCGTCTGTGGTCCTTCGAGCAGATTGAAGACTCGGAGCAAACCATCGCGCACGGCTGCGCTCTCGGTGGAAAGCGCGACCACCCGGTCGACGTAGTGCTGCATGAAGTGAGTAATCCGATCAGGGGTGCCTCCGGTCACGCCGGGCACGCGTAAATCTTCGCTCGTCGCGAGCATCCACGGTGCTGAGTTGACCTTCGCCAGCTTTTTCTGAAAGCGCAGGGAGAATCCGAAAAGCGATCCATCTCGCCTTCGCTTTCGTTGTTCCGTGAGGCATTCGTGCAATACCAGCGCGCCCAGAGCTGCGGCCGTCATGCCCTGTGCATAGACCGGATTGAACGCGCACGCTGCGTCGCCCACAACGACAAATCCATCAGGCATGCGCGACAATTTGTCGTAGCAGCGCAAACGGTTTTCGGTGGCACGGTAGGAATAAATCTCGGACAGCGGAGTGGCGTCTTTGATAGCGTCATAGATTATTGACGAGCGCAGGCTGCGCATAAAATTCATGAAACCGGCTTCATCGGTAGGCGGATAATCGCCGCCGTAACCAGCCAATGTCAGAATCCAGCGATCTCCTTCGACAGGAAACAACACACCACCGCGATTGTTGTAGGGCGGCGCCGGCTGAACATAAGCGCCGTAACGTCCATCGGGGAGTTTGCCGTGCCGCCGAAAAACCCGGCTGGTATAACCAAGCGATGCATCGATGACGATCTCTTCAGGAATTGCATGACCGAGCGCCAGTAACCATTGCGACGCGCGCGAGCCGCGGCCCGAGGCGTCCACGATCAGTTCGGCTTCGATCATTTGTTCGGCTGAGCCAGGAACATCGCGTCTTTGAACTCGCACACCCTGTATTCCGTTCCCGTCATCAGTCGGAACCAGTCCGCAGACACTGCAGCCATTGACGAACTGCACTTGCGGAATGGCCAAAAGCTCCTGTCGCACGCACCACTCCAGCAAATCTCGACTGCAACCCATAATGGCGATGTCCGACGGAAAGTTCACTCCCCAGCCTGCCGGGGTCAGCCACGTCATGTCGTGCGCCATATCGATTACTAATGCTCCGCGCGCCACCAATTCGTCCTGGAGACGCGGAAAAAACGAGTTCAAAATGCGCAAGCCTCGGTTCATCAGCGCGTGCAAATGCCGCGCCTGCGGCGCACCTTTGCGCGGCTCAGGCCTTTCAGGAAGCCGGTCGCGCTCGATAATCGTGACGCGCTCGAAGTGATCGGAAAGCGCGCGCGCTGTCAGCAATCCCGCCATGCTGCCACCAATAACAGCCGCGTGACCAAACCTCTCCAGCGATTTACTCGTGCCTCTTATTTTAAGTTGCTCTTTCACGACAATTTCTCCTCTTTCCCAGCCGCATTTCAAACCAAACAAGTGATCGCCCGACTGTTATCGGCGGCAGCATGAATCTGGCAGCATGCTCCTGCTGATACTTCATCATGAGCTTCGAGAGGCTTATGTTGGGTCGCCGCCGCCGGGCCAAATATTGGTGCCTGGTTGGCTTTTTTTCACATCACCAGAGCGTCCGAAGAGGAGACCGCCAAAGCCAAATCGATAGTCGCCGGTCAACCAGACCACGGTGTAGAAGTCGGGCTTAATGCCGGATGCCCCAGTCGTGGCGTAGCTGGTTGGCAGCCAGTAACTCTCGAGCTCTTCGACACTAAATGTGGTGAAGTCGTGATAGGTGTAATTGAAAGTCTCGCCGTTGGCGGTCGTCACGGTAACATCCCACGGCCTGCCATCGCCGAGGTTGGCGATTCTCTCGGAGGATTTCGTAGTGACAAACGTGTCGCCTGCGAGCGATACTCCTTGCCCTGTGCCGTCAGCCTTCAGCTCAATGTCGTAGATACCTGCGCCGCCGATTGCTCGTGATGCACTGAAGCCGCGCACGGATCCATCGCCAAATATCACGAAGCCGGTTGCAACATCGTGTCCCAGCTTCACTTCCAAAGAAGTAGCCCCGTCGGTCGAGTTAAGCCGTACTTTGTTGCCCACCATCACGCCGCTGTACCAACGGGCATCGCCGCCCGGTTCACCATCGCAGAGATAAGCCCGTACGATGCGACGGTTCTTTGCGTCGGCTTGTGTGACGTCAATGCCGATCAGATCAATCAGCCCCTCTAACTGCCCGACATACGTCCCGGCGCGAGGGGCCGCCGCAGCACTGCCTTTGGTTGCACCGGTATGCAAAAAAGCCAGCGCGCAAACACCGGCCATGATTAGCGGCGCCAGTAAAGTTCTTTTGCATTTCATGATGGTTATCCTTTTACTCTTCGTCAGTTTTTTGGAAACCCGCAACTTTTGGATTGCCTTTCGCTCAATTCGCGAAGAAAATAGTCGCATCCCCTGCCCGAAGTCATAAGAGAAGAGTTCAATTTCGGTACAACTTTCGTGCGCGCTGCAAAGCCGGAGAACCCGATTATTTTTCCGCCGTTTCGACTGGACGCCACAGACCAGCGCCTGTATCGCAACAGCGATCCGATCGACTTGCGCCCGAAAGCCTTTGCGGTGTTGTCGCATCTTCTCCAGCGACCCGGACAGTTGGTAACAAAAACTGAGCTGCTGGAAACGGTCTGGCCGGACACGGTTGTCAGCGACGCTGTTTTGAAGGTTTGCATTCGCGAGATTCGCGAAGCGCTGGCCGATGACCCAGCGACGCCGCAGTTTATTGAGACTGCGCATCGCCGCGGCTATCGGTTTATAGGAAAACTCTCGTCAGCCTCAGAGGCGGCCGAAAGGGCCGAAAGGGCACTAGCGCCAAAGGTCTGCGCTGTCGGTCGCGAGGTAGAGTTACAAGTGCTGCGCGAGGCCCTTGACAAGGCTCAAACCGGCGAGAGGCAGATCCTGTTTGTGAGGGGGGAACCTGGAATCGGAAAAACAACTGTCGTCGATGCGTTTCTCCAGAATCTCAAGGATGCTGATCAGGTTTGGTGTGCGCGTGGACAATGTTTGGAACACTACGGCGAAGCTGAAGCTTACTTGCCGGTGTTGGAGGCGTTGGGAGGCCTTTGTCGCGATCTGCGCCGTCAATCGCTCATCGCGTTGTTGAGGCGACATGCGCCGATGTGGCTGGCACAAATGCCAGCCCTAATCGACACCGAAACTCGCGTCGAGATGCAGCGCGAAATCCAAGGCGCGACGCGCGAGCGCATGCTGCGCGAGATGGCCGAAGCTATTGAAACTCTCACTGCCGAGCATACGCTGGTTTTCGTTTTGGAGGATTTACAGTGGAGCGACATTTCGACGGTGAATCTGATCACGCGCCTCGCGCGGCGCCGCGAACGCGCCCGGTTCCTGCTGCTCGGCACCTATCGCCCTCTCGAAGTTGAACTGACTGCTCATCCGCTGAAGTCGGTGATGCAGGAATTGCGAGCGCATTCGTTGTGCCATGACCTGGCTTTGGACTCGCTAAGCAATATTGCAATAGCAAACTACTTATCTGTGCGATTTGTTCCCAATGACTTCCCTAATAACCTCGCAAAATTGATTCGCGAGCGCACCGGCGGCAATCCGCTGTTTATGATCAACGTCCTCGATTATCTGACTGCGAACGAAGTCATTGCCGAGCGGGACGGTGTTTGGTGCTTGCAGGTTGAACCGGATCGTATTGAAACCGGAGTACCGGAGAACGTGCGGCAAATGATCCAGAAGCAGTTCGATCGTCTCGATGCGGATGTTCAGAGGACTTTGGAAGCAGCAAGCGTTTCGGGAGTGGATTTCACCATTGCCGCGTTGGCGGCGATAACCGATTCAGAGGCATTGAAAGCCGAAGAACTCTGCGAGGATCTCGCACAGCGCTTTCATTTTTTAAAACCCGGTGAAGATTTTGAATTGCCAGATGGAATAATGACGGCGCGTTACTCATTTACTCACGCGCTCTATCAGAATGTGCTGTATCGCCGCATTGGGACCACGCGACGTGCCAGGCTCCATCAATCAACTGGGGAATGGATGGAAGCTGCGTACGCGGATCGCGCCGGTGAAGTGGCGGCTGAGTTGGCTGTGCACTTTGGAAAGGCGCGCGACTACTGGCGTGCGGCTCGTTACCTGCAGCAGGCGGCGGAGAATGCAATTGTTCGGTGCGCGAATCATGAAGCAGTGGCACTG
>Ga0209751_10000690_pt1 | contig 35985 bp, 32 predicted proteins | sample RifCSP13_1_FD_184019 | JGI IMG/M metagenome (GOLD analysis project Ga0209751, IMG submission 184019) | Soil microbial communities from Rifle, Colorado - Rifle CSP2_sed 13_1 (SPAdes) (version 2) | ecosystem: Environmental > Terrestrial > Deep subsurface > Rock core/Sediment | place: Rifle...
GCATTTCACGTAGCTTCGAGCAGTCTTTGTCGTCTTAAAAGAACCGCAAAAAATGCACTTGCGACCATTCAAAAAGTTGGTCGCACAACTAAAAACTGTATGAACCCCAGTAACCATAAGTATCTCCAAGGATACTCTGGTTACGAAACGCCCTAATTACCTTTGTTTTTATAGGGTTTAGACCGTGAATACCGTGTTATCAGCGAGCGCCCTGCGCCGCAAGGCGCGCCTTGATTCCCTCGCCGCGATCGAGTTTCCCGCCGATCTGCCGGTGGTGCAGAAGCGCGCGGATCTGGCGCGCGCCATAGTCGAGAACCAGGTGGTGATCGTGTGCGGCGAGACCGGATCGGGCAAGACCACGCAGTTGCCGAAAATCTGTTTGACGCTGGGGCGCGGTGTGACGGGATGCATCGGGCACACTCAGCCGCGGCGCGTGGCGGCGCGCACCGTGGCGGCACGCATCGCATTTGAATTGAAAACCGAACTCGGCGGCGCAGTCGGCTTCAAGGTGCGCTTTCATGACAAGGTATCGCCGGATACCAGCATCAAGCTGATGACCGATGGGATACTGCTGGCAGAGATACACAGCGACCCGCTGCTGAAAAATTATGACACGCTGATCATCGACGAGGCGCACGAGCGCAGCCTGAACATCGATTTTCTGCTCGGTTACCTCAAGCGATTATTGCCGCGCCGCCCAGACCTCAAGCTCATCATCACCTCGGCCACGCTGGATGCCGGCCGCTTCGCCAGACATTTCGGCGCGCTGATGGTCGAGGTGTCCGGGCGCAGTTACCCGGTCGAGACCCGCTACCGCCCATTGCAGGTAAGTGAGGAAGGGGAAGCGCAGGATATACCGCAGGCGGTCAGCAGCGCGCTGGATGAACTGGCGGCAGGAGGCTTGCGCGGCGATGTGCTGGTGTTCCTGCCCGGCGAGCGCGAGATACGCGACACGGCAGAAGCATTGCGCAAGCATCATCCGAAAGGCCTGGAAATATTGCCGCTGTTCGCGCGGCTGTCGGCAGCCGAGCAGGACAAGGTGTTCAAGACCGGGGCGCAGCGGCGTGTGGTGTTGGCGACCAATGTCGCGGAAACGTCGCTGACCGTGCCGAATATCGGTTACGTGATCGACTGCGGATTGGCGCGGGTGAACCGTTACAGCATCCGGCAGAAGGTCGAGCAACTGCATATCGAAAATATCTCGCGAGCCGCCGCCAACCAGCGCGCCGGCCGCTGCGGACGGGTGATGAGCGGCGTGTGCATACGCTTATATGAAGAAGCGGATTTTCTGCGGCGTGCTGAATTCACCGACCCGGAGATATTCCGCGTGTCGCTGGCCACCGTCATTCTGCGCATGAGTGCGCTGGAGCTGGGCGGCGATCGCGACACGTTACTGGCGAAGCCAGCCGATTGCGGGAGCGGTCGCCCAGTAGCCACACCCGCACCAGAGGGCTCCGCCCCACCGTGGCGTGGCTACGACATCGCCGAGTTCCCGTTCATCGAGCCGCCCACGCCGCGGATGATCGCCGACGGCTATCAACTCCTCGCCGAACTGGGTGCAATCGACGAAGTGCAGCAACTCACCAAACTGGGGCATGAGCTGGCCAGGTTGCCGCTCGACCCGAAAATCGCGCGCCTGCTGCTGGCCGGAAGGCAGTATCAATGCCTGACGGAAATTCTCGTCATCGCCAGCGCGCTGTCGGTGCAGGATCCTCGCGAACGCCCGCTGGATCGGCAGGAGGCGGCAGATGCGGCGCACAAGCGCTTTGCCGATGAGCGCTCCGACTTTCTTGCTTACCTGAAAGTCTGGGCGTGGTTCGAGCAGGCGCTAGCGGAAAAAAAGTCCAATCGCCTGCTGGCGGAGGAATGCCGCAAGAACTTCCTGTCGCCGCTGCGGCTGCGCGAGTGGCGCGAGTTGCACCAGCAATTGCATGCGCAGGTAGCGGAGATGGGCATGCGCGGCAATCAGCAACCGGCGACCTACGAGCATATCCACAAAGCGCTGCTGTGCGGCCTGCTCGGCAACATCGGCATGAAGAGCGTGGAGAGCAACGAATACCTCGGCGCGCGCGGCATCAAGTTCTTCATCGCGCCAAATTCGGTGCTGGCGAAAAAAGGCACGAAGTGGGTGATGGCGGGAGAACTGATCGAGACACATCGTTTGTATGCGCGCTGCATGGCGCGCATCGAACCGGAGTGGCTGGAAGAAACAGGCGCACATCTGATCAAGCGGCATTATTACGATCCGCATTGGGAGAAGAAGGCCGCGCAAGTGGTGGCCTACGAGCGCAGCACCTTGCATGGCCTGCTTATCAACGCAAAGAAGCGCGTGCATTACGGGCCGATGAACGTGGCCGAGTCGCGCGAGGTGTTCATCCGCCAGGCACTGGTGGGCGGCGAGTTCGAGACGCGCGCGCCATTCTTCGCGCATAACCGGAAATTGATCGCCGACATCGAAGCTATTGAACACAAGGCGCGCCGCCCGGATGTACTGGTCGATGAAGAACTGATCTTCGCGTTCTACGACAGCCATATCCCGCCGCATATCCACAACGGAGCGGCTTTCGAAGCATGGCGCAAGGAAGCGGAACGCGATGGCGCGAAACTGCTCTATCTGAAAAAAGACGATTTGATGCGCCATGAAGCGGCAGGCATCACCACCGACCAGTTTCCTCCGCAGTTGAAGATAGACAATGTCAGCTTCGCGTTGAGCTACAACTTCTCGCCGGGCAGGAACGACGACGGCATCACGCTCAGCGTGCCGCTGGCGCTGATCAATCAGGTGATCGCGGCGCGCTGCGAATGGTTGATACCGGGACTGCTGGCGGAGAAGGTCGCACAACTCATCAAGACCCTGCCTCAGAAATTGCGTCGCCATCTGGTGCCGGTGCCGGAATTCGCCGCGACGTTCTGTCGTGAAGTGCCAGTTTCCAACACGTCATTGTCGCAAGCGCTGGCGCGCTACATCCGCGAACAGAAGCAGATCGACGTGCCGCCGGAGGCATTCCACCTCGAACAGATGCCGCCGCACTTGCTGATGAATTTTCGCGTGGTGGATGAGCATGGCCGGCAACTCGGCATGTCGCGCAACTTTACCCAACTGCACGGCGAGCTGGCGCCGCACGCCGCGCCCGCGATTGTTGCCGAGACCGGGGAAAAAGGTGTGGCTATTTCAGAGCAACGCTATACCTCGTGGAGTTTTGGCACCTTCGCCGGGACATGCGAGGTGCAGCGCGCCGGACAATCCGTCACGCTGTTCAACGCGCTGGTAGATGACGGCGATGCGGTGGTGCTGCGTGCATTCGATACTCGTGATGCGGCACTTGCCGCGCATCGCGGCGGGCTGCGCCGTTTGTTCATGCTGCTGTTGAAAGATCAGGTGAAGTATCTGGAAAAGAATCTGCCCGATGCGCAGCGTCTGGGCATGTTGTTCATGCCATTTGGCACGCAGCAGGAATTGCAGCAGCAGATATTGGCGATGACCTTCGAGCGCTGTTGCCTGAACGATCCATTGCCCGCGAATGAAGAAGAATTCATCGCACGCGGCAAGGAAGCGAAAAACCGCCTGCTGCTGATCGCGCAGGAACTGGCGCGGCTGGCTGCTGGCGTACTCGGCGAATATCAAGCCGTGCAGAAGAACCTGGCGCAACTCAAAGCGCGGCCACGAGACGGTGCGGCGGAGCCGAAGGGTGCGGGAGTGGCCGCGTCGCGCCTTCTCCCGCAAACGGCTGGCTTCGCCATAACCAGCGACTTGGCGAACGTCGTTGGTTCGCCTAGTCGAATGGCTAGTAGTTCCATCAGTAACGTGTCGAAGGCGCACACCCAGGCGAATCAGGATGTGCGCGCCCAACTGGAATGGTTGCTGCACAAACGCTTCATCGCCGATACGCCCTATGAACGCCTGCAGCATGTGCCGCGTTATCTCAAGGCGATCAACCTGCGCATAGAGAAGCTGCGAATCAACCCGGCGCGCGACGCACAGTGCATGGCCCAGATGCAGCCTCTGATACAGGCCTGGCAAAAGTTGCGTCAGGCACAGCATGGCAGGATCGATACCCGTGTGGATGAGTTCGGCTGGTTGTTGCAGGAACTGCGCGTGTCGCTGTTCGCGCAGGAACTGAAAACACCGGTGATCGTATCGGTGAAAAGGCTGGAGAAAATGCTTGCGGCGCTGGCCAACTATACATAGCGACAGAAATCTACTGCGCGATTCGGGGTCGGGCAGTAGATTTATGTAGCTATGTATAACTGCCGCAGAAACGCAGGATGGCGCTGAGCTATAATCAGCGTGGTCTGGCGCTGGCCTATTCACCCGGTGTGGCGGTAGCCGGCGTGAATACATACCAAGGAGAAAGTAATGAACAAACAGGAAGTCGCCTTGCTCAGCAAGGAGATCGAGATGTTGATGAATGAACGGGCCAGGCTGCTCCGGGTGGTGGGTGCAGCAGCGGTGCTGGTGGCGAATACCGATGCCGAAAACTTGCCGGCAGCGGTAGTGGATGCGGCCGAGATGTTGTCCGAAACCCTGAATGCATTGCCCGAAGAAACGCTGAAAGACGCGCTGGATTCGGTCCGGGCGGAAACCGAGTAACGCACCGATGGAGAAGCGCACAGGTCTGATACTCACCGGTGGCGGGGCGCGCGCCGCCTATCAGGTGGGCGTGCTCAAGGCGATAGCGGAATTTTTGCCGCGCCGCTCGCACAGCCCGTTCCAGATTGTCTGCGGTACCTCGGCGGGCGCACTCAATGCAGCGACGCTTGCAATTAACGCGAAGAATTTCAGCATGGGCGTGCAGTATCTGGTCAATACCTGGAAGAATTTTCACGCCAGCCAGATATATCGCACCGATGCGGTCGGCGTGTTCAATAACACGATGCTCTGGATCGCAGGGGTGATGCTGAGATTGCTGGGAATCAACAAACTCAACCAAACTTCACTGCTTGACAATTCGCCGCTGATCGAATTTCTGGAGCAGATTCTGCCCTGCGAAAATATCCAGGAAAACATAGATGCGGGGGTATTGCGCGCGCTGAGCATCACCGCATCCGGTTATGGTTCCGGGCAATCGGTGACTTTCTATCAGGGGGTGAAGGAACTGGTTCCATGGCGGCGCACCGGGCGCATGGGGGTGCCGACACAGATCGAGACAAAACACCTGCTGGCTTCGGCTTCACTCCCTTTTCTGTTTAAGCCGACTTTGATCAATCGTGAATATTTTGGTGACGGGTCGATGCGCCAGATATCCCCGATCGGTTCCGCATTGCATCTGGGCGCGACGCGCATTATGGTGATCGGTGTAACCGCAATTGAGTATGTCGATCAGTCCCAGCGCAGCGACATACATGAATACCCAACCCTGGCGCAGATTGCCGGGCATGCGCTGAACAGCATCTTTCTCGATCACATGGAAGTGGATCTGGAGCGGGTGAGAAAGACCAACGATCTGGTTGCGATCATGCCGGCCGAGATGCGCGAGAGCACCAATCTCAAACATGTGGAGGTGATGGTCATTTCGCCCAGCCAGCCGATAGACAGGATAGCCGAACGATATGTCAAGGAATTGCCCTGGACGATACGCCTGCTGCTGCGTCTGGTGGGCGCCAGACATCACAGTGGCGTGACGCTGGTGAGCTATCTGTTGTCCGAGAAGAAGTTCTGCCGTGCATTGATCGATATGGGCTATCAGGACGCATTGAATCGGCGCGACGAAATCATGAAGTTTCTTGAAGTGCAGCCGCGTCAGGATGTTGAGATGCCGCAATGACCGCATGCATTCCCAATGACAGAGCCTGGCAGGTGCTGAATCTATTGGCGGACGGTGAATTTCATTCCGGCGAGATTTTAGCGGGGCAACTCGGGGTGTCGCGCGCGAGTGTATTCAACGCGCTGGCTGAAGTCGGGGAATACGATGTGGTGTTGCAACGGATACGCGGACGCGGATATCGTCTGGCGCGCCCATGGCAGCGCATGGAACGGGATGAAGTTTTGCGTTGGCTGGGCTACGAAAACCTTTTGCCCGTGCGCCCGAAGGAAGCCGGACAATTCGACATCGAGATACTGCCTCAGGCTGCTTCCAGCAATATCCTGCTGATGCAGCGTGCCGGGCTGGATGTTGCAAACGGGGGCGCCCCCAGCGGCAGCGTGCTGGCGGTGGAGTTGCAGACTGCCGGGCGCGGGCGGATGGGGCGGACCTGGCATTCCGGTTTGGGTACCGCGCTGACTTTTTCCCTGTTGTGGCGTTTTGCCTGCGGGCTGAATGCCCTGTCGGGATTGAGTCTGGCGGTGGGCGTGGCTCAGGTGCGCGTGCTGAACAGACTGGGTGCGCAAGGGGTGCGATTAAAATGGCCGAATGACATCATGACCGGGCAAGGCAAGCTGGGCGGTGTGCTCATCGAGGCGCAAGGCGATGTGCTGGGGCCGAGCGCGGTGGTGATCGGCATCGGCTTGAATTTCACCTTGCCGGCTGAACTGGTGCGGCGGATCGATCAACCTGCCTGCGCGCTGGATGAAGTGTGCGCCGCGATGCCCTCGCGCAGTCAGTTGCTGGCTATCTTGTTGCAAGAATTGGCGTCTGTGTTGCGGCAGTTCGAACAGGGAGGTTTTGCCGTGCTGCGCGACGAGTGGGAGAAATACCATATCCATCAGAACAGCCCGGTACGATTGCGGATGGCAGACGGACGGGTCGTGAGCGGGATCGCACGGGGAGTCAGCGACAACGGAGAGTTGTGCCTGGAAACCCCGCAGGGTGTGCGGTGTTTCAATTCCGGTGAAGTCGGAGGAAGATCGTGATGATGTTGTTGATCGATGCAGGCAACACCCGCATCAAGTGGGCTCTCGTGCAAGGAAAGGACTGGTTGCGCAGCGGGATATTGCCTGTTGCACAGGCCGGTGAATTGTCGCGGCACCTTGCCGGTCATTACGACCCTTTGACAGGCCCAGGACAGGCTTTGCCAGGTAATGGTTTGCATGACATTGAACAAGTCTGGGTGAGCAATGTGGCAGGCGAAGAGGTCGCGCGGCACATACGCAATATCGGCGTGAACAGGAACGCCAAGCTGCATTTTGCCGTTGCACGGAAGGAACAGTGCGGTGTGCGCAATGGTTATTCCCAGGCCGGTCAGCTTGGCAGTGACCGCTGGGCAGCCTTGCTTGGGGCATGGCATCTGGTGCGCGAGGAATGTCTGGTGGTGAATTGCGGCACGGCGACCACGATAGACGCTTTGTCCGCGCAGGGAGAATTCACAGGCGGACTGATCCTGCCCGGGTTGGAGTTGATGCAAAGCAGTCTGATTACCACAACAGCCATGTTGACACCGGGCCGAGGGGAATATGTGCCGTTCCCGAAGAATACCGCTGATGCGATGTTCAGCGGCGCGGTCCAGGCCAGTTGCGGCGCGATACAGCGGCAGCATGCGTTGCTGGGCAACGACAGCGCGCCGGTGGTGTTGAGCGGCGGAGCTGCGGGGGTATTGCGGGAACATATCAGGATGCCGCTACGCATCGTAGAGAATATGATTTTGCATGGTCTGTTGATAATCGCGCAGGAAGCGAGCGAAGCATGAGGACATCATTCTGGTTGTTATTGCTGGCGAACGTGATTTTATTTGCGCTGATACAGCGGGGATGGCTATGGCGGGCCGAAGAATTTTTGACCGGGCAGCCGAATGAGCCTGTTGCGCAGGCGCAACCCGCCCTGCAAGCGGAGAAGATCCGCTTGCTGAATGAGTCGCAAAGCGTGCCGGTCTCGACATCGCCCTCACCCGCCCTGCCCGCAGTTCCACGCCCGCTCCCATTGAGCCCGCAGATCTCACTGAACATCTCTGCTCCGGTCGCAACCAGGACAAATGCTCCGGCCTGTCTGGAGTGGGGTGATTTTTCGGGCGCGGATTTGAGGCTTGCCACCGCCGCGTTGTCGGCTCTGCAACTTGGTAATAAATTGGATAAACGTCAGGTTGAACAAGTCATCGGCTATTGGGTGTACATACCGCCGCTGGACAGCAAGGCTGCCGTCAACCAGAAAGTCGAGCAGCTCAAGGCGCGCGGTGTCGGGGAATATTTCGTTGTGCAGGATGCGGGTCCCTGGCGAAATGCCATTTCACTGGGTGTGTTCAAGACCCAGGAGGCGGCGCAAAACTTTCTCAATGTTTTGCGCACCAAGGATGTGCGTTCTGCGCGGGTTGGAGAGCGTGCCGGCAAGCAAAAGGCCACGATATTCATCCTGAACAGGGTAAGCCCCGCGACAGAGGCCAGATTAACCGGGATGAAGAAGGATTTCCCCGGCAGCGAACTGAATAATGTCCCCTGCGCACATTGACAAGCCAGCGCGAAATCTGGAGAATGCCGCGCTCTTTGCGGTGATATAGCTCAGGTGGTTAGAGCGCAGCACTCATAACGCTGAGGTCGGTGGTTCAAATCCACCTATCACCACCAAACAAAAAAACCAGCCTTGGCTGGTTTTTTATTTGTTGCCTGGTGCTGCTTATTTGCTGGAGAACAGCTGCTTCACCATCCACAAAGAAAACACAATTGCTGCCAGCATGGTTCCTACTGCACTGATAGTCGCGATAATTGCCATTTTTCCCTCCCGAGAGAACTAGATTGAACACAACAACAAATTCAACTGGCCAAATCGTAGCACAATTTTTTGCGCCCGTAATAGCTTTTTGATAATATCTTACACGACTTTTTTGCTCGGATTTGGTCCGGGCTGAGTCCTTGCATCAACAACCTGCTGTCAAGTTGACGACAAGTCCAACCGGTAATAATTCTGCGTGAGCAACAAACTTTACATCAAGACATTCGGCTGCCAGATGAACGAGTACGACTCGGGCAAGATGGCCGACGTATTGCGCGCCTGCGACGGTATGGTGCAGACCGAAAAACCCGAAGAGGCGGATGTCATTCTGTTCAATACCTGCTCGATACGCGAGAAGGCAGAGGAGAAAGTATTTTCTGACCTGGGGCGGGTGCGCACGCTGAAGCTTGCCAACCCGAACCTGCTTATCGGCGTGGGCGGCTGCGTGGCCAGTCAGGAAGGCGCTGCGATCCTGCGGCGCGCCCCGTACGTGGATGTGGTGTTCGGACCGCAGACCTTGCACCGACTGCCGCAGTTATTGCAGGCGCGCCGGGAGACCGGCCGTTCGCAAGTGGACATCAGCTTTCCGGAAATCGAAAAATTCGATCATCTCCCCACCCCTGTCCTGAGCCTGTCGAAGCGGCCTGCCCTGGGTCATGCGGAAGGGTCGCAGACGAATCCGGGCACGGCCGCTTCGACAGGCTCAGGACAGGCTTACGTTTCGATCATGGAAGGATGCAGCAAATATTGCACTTACTGCGTGGTGCCTTATACCCGCGGTGAAGAGGTGTCGCGCCCGCTGGCTGATGTGATGCGCGATGTCGAAGATCTGGTGGCGCAGGGCGTGAAAGAGGTCACCCTGCTCGGCCAGAACGTCAACGCCTACCGCGGCACGGACTGGGATGGAGACATGGTGGATTTCGCATATCTGCTACAATCCATCACCGCGCTGGATGGCATCGAGCGGCTGCGGTATACCACCTCGCACCCCAGGGAAATGACGCAACGGCTGATCGATTTATACGCGACCACGCCCAAGCTGGTCAGCCATTTGCATCTGCCGGTGCAGTCAGGCTCTGACCGTATTCTGGCGGCGATGAAGCGCGGCCACACCGTGCTCGAATACAAATCCATCATTCGCAGGGTTCGCGCGGCACGTCCCGATATTTGCATCACCTCGGATTTCATCGTTGGCTTTCCCGGCGAGACCGAACAGGACTTCGAGGCCACGATGAAGCTGATCGATGAGGTGGGCTTCGATAACAGCTTCAGCTATCTGTACAGCCCGCGTCCCGGCACACCCGCTGCAGAACTGCGCGACGGCACGCCGCGCGAAGTGAAGGCAGCGCGCCTGAAGCGCTTGCAGGACCGTATCGCGGAGCAGGAGGCGGGGGTGGCGCGTTCGATGCTGGGCACGATGCAGCGCGCGCTGGTCGAAGGGATCTCGAAAAAGGACGGGAACGAGCTGGCCGCGCGCACGGACAACAATCGCATCGTGAACTTCAGCGGCACAGCGGGCATGATCGGGCGCTTCGTCGAAGTAAAGATCACCCGGGTGGTGCGCCATACACTGCGCGGCGAGCTCTGATTTTCCGGTGAACGAAATGGGCAGGGCAAACAGCAGAATCTCCCGCGGCAATGTATCATCATCGAAGCTCTCCCTGGCTGTTCAATACGCAAGCCGCGCACAGCACCTGCCGACCCGTGCGCAACTGCGCCGCTGGATCAGCGCAGCGCTGCAACGTGACGTGAGCATCACGTTGCGCATCGTCGATGAGTCTGAGGGCCGCGAATTGAACAAAAACTATCGCGGCAAGGATTACGCCACCAACGTGCTGACTTTTGTCTATGACGATTCCGAATCAACCCCCAACCCCCCTCAGTCCCCCTTTATCAGGGGGGAAGCGGCTCCCTCCCCTGACAAGGGGAGGGCTGGGGAGGGGTTAGGAGGCCGGGAGGGGTTGGGGGATTGGGGGGTTGTTGTGCCGCCGCTCTCCGGCGATGTGGTGATTTGCGCACCGGTAGTGGCACGGGAGGCCGCCGCACAACACAAAGGTTTGCTGGCGCATTACGCCCATCTCGCCATCCATGCCGCTTTGCATTTGCAGGGCTATCAGCATGACGACGAAAGAGGTGCTGCCGAGATGGAATCACTGGAAACCGCACTGATGCTAAAATTGCGCTACCCTGATCCCTATCTGGCAATCTAGCAATACAAAATGGAAGATCCCGAAAGTAATAAACCCAGCCTGCTGGAACGCCTTTCCGCATTCCTGCTGCGCGAACCGGAAGACCGCGAGCAGCTCATCGAACTGCTGCACAGCGCCTACGAACGCAATCTGCTGGATGCGGACGCGTTGTCGATGATGGAGGGGGTGCTGCAAGTCTCCGAAAGGCAAGTGCGTGAAATCATGATTCCGCGCGCGCAAATGGACGTCATCGACATCAGCGAGCCACCCGAACAATTCATCCCGTTCGTGATCGACACCGCGCACTCGCGCTTCCCGGTGACCGATGGCGACAAGGACAACATCATCGGTATCCTGCTGGCGAAGGACCTGTTGCGCTATTACGCCGGAGAGGAATTCAACGTGCGCGACATGCTGCGCCCGGCAGTATTCGTCCCGGAGGCCAAGCGCCTCAATGTGCTGCTGCGGGATTTTAGAAGCAACCGCAACCATATCGCCCTGGTGGCGGACGAATACGGCGGTGTGTCCGGCATGGTGACCATCGAAGACGTGCTGGAGCAAATCGTTGGCGACATCGAGGACGAATACGATTTCGATGATGACGAAGACAATATCATCGCAGAAGCGTCAGGCCAGTACCGCGTCAAGGCAGATACCGAGATCGCCGATTTCAATGCCGCACTCGGCACGGAATTCAGCGACGAGGAATGCGACACGGTGGGCGGGCTGGTGCTCAAGGCCGCCGGGCAACTGCCCAGGCGCGGCGATCACATCCGTCTTGGCGGGCTCACCTTCACGGTACTGCGTGCGGACAGTCGCAGGTTGTATTCGTTGCTGGTCAAGCACGATAAAGCGGGGGCAACAAAACCATAGTTGTCAGTGTGTTCCAATACAGAAATGAATCCGAGCGTAGGCCGGTGAACCTGAGTATCCGAACACTGTTCTGACTCGGTCAGGTTGATAAATGTTGTCATGGTGCGAACTTCATCATATGCTGATTTCCACAGGGCATTGCCTTTCTGAATAATTTAGTGGTCGGATCAGGCCAATTGATATATTGTCTTTCCTGTAAGACTCCAGGGTGGATGCAGCCAATGTTACCCTGGTAACCGAACTAAACAGATACACACCCGGATTCGACTGGATAGGGGGCAAGCATGTTTGATGAGTTTGATCGGGAGGTTTTTACCGGCGGGCAGAAGATTTTCGAATATGGCGACGCGGGCGATTGCGCCTATCTTATCGAAGAGGGTGTCGTTGAAGTTTTTGTTGTGGAGCAGGGCAAGGAACGCCGGATCAAATTGATGGGCAAGGGCGAGCTGTTCGGTGAGGTGTCCCTGATCGACTATCAGCCGCGCACGGCAACCGTCAGGGCGGTCGAGAAAGTGGTGCTTGTGCCGATCCCGCGCAAACTGGTGGAAGGGTTGCTGGAAAAAAGCGACCCTATCCTGCGCCATTTGCTGCTGGTGATACTGGAGCGTTTCAGGGACAAGCACGGTGGTTCGGCAGCGCCGGCGGCAAGCGCGAAGATTTCAACGGAACAGTCGATACGCCGCAGTGCCGACAAGGGGGAAGCAACGCAGAAGATAGCCCTCTCGCACGGAATGTCGCGCGCCTTATCGCGCGAAGAGTTTCAGCTTTATTATCAGCCGATCTGCGATCTTGCCGATGGACGAATTGCCGGATTCGAAGCGCTGATACGCTGGCACCATCCAACCGACGGTGTGATGCAGCCCAAGGATTTTCTATGGATCGCCGAGCAGACCGGTTTCATCCGGGAGATCGGCCTGTGGACGCTCGAACGCGCCAGCAGAGACTGGCCGGCACTGAAGAAGCTCACTGGTCATGCAGCGCCATTCGTCAGTGTCAATCTGTCGGCAGCCCAATTGAACGATGAGAGATTGGTTGAAGATGTGAAGGCCATTTTCGCAAGCCAAAACATCAAGCCGACAGAGCTGAAACTGGAACTGACAGAAACTGCCATGATCGAGCACCCGGAAATCGCGTTGAAAATCATGAGCAGGCTGACCGAATTGGGTTGCTGCATCGCGCTCGATGATTATGGCACCGGCCATTCCGGCCTGGGGCATTTGCAGCGCTATCCGATCTGCACGCTGAAGATAGACGCGACTTTCATCGAGCCCATCACAAAGACTGTGCAAAACCAGGAAATCGTGCGCTCCACAGTCGCCCTGGCGCATTCACTGGGCATGAAAGTGGTCGCCGAAGGGATCGAAAGCGAAGAGGTGCGGGCAATGCTTCAGGGAATGCAATGTGACTTCGGGCAGGGCTGGCTTTTCGGCGGTCCCGCCACGCTGCAGGAATTGCTGCTGAGCGAGGCAAAAACCTGACTCCGTGCCGGCCTGGAATGGTTCGGCTCTAGAATTTTTCTTCAGAGCCCAGATACCGCCACTGCCCCACCGGCAGATTACCCAGCTTCACCCAGCCGATGCGGATGCGTTTCAGTCCGGTCACGTTCAGGCCGACCAACTCGCACATGCGGCGGATCTGGCGCTTCTTGCCCTCGCGCAGCACGAAGCGCAACTGGTCTTCGTTCTGCCAGGTGACCTTGGCGGGCTTCAGATACTCCCCGTCCAGCTTGAGACCCTGGTTGAGCAAGGCCAAGCCGCTGTCATCCAGCTTGCCCTGCACGCGCACCAGATATTCTTTGTCCACTTTGGAATCCTCGCCCACCAGTTGCCTGGCGATGCGCCCGTCCTGGGTGAGCACCAGCAAACCCTGCGAGTCGATATCCAGACGGCCTGCCGGGGCGAGGCCAAGCAACTGGCTGCGATGAAAGCGCAGCGGCGACGGGTCTTCCGCCCAGCGTGTCGCGGCGTCAATCAAGGTGACGGCTGGTTTGTGGTTGTGCTCCGCCTGTCCCGACACGTAGCCGACCGGCTTGTTGAGCAGTATCGTCACGCGTTGCTGCTGGGTGTTTTGCGCGGGGGTGCGCAGCGTCACCTTCTGGGCCGGATAGACCTTGCTGCCCAGTTCACTGACGATCTCTCCATCAACTTCGACCCAGCCCTTTTCGATATAGCCATCCGCTTCGCGGCGCGAGCACAGACCGAGTTCGGACATGCGTTTGGACAGGCGGATCTTTTCCATGACAATCTTGTGCTGTGTGTGAGGCGCGATTTAAGCACAAAGCAGCGTGCCGGGAGAAATAAAAACACAAATATAAAACGCGGCACGAGGCCGCGTCGAGCTCAGAAGCAAGCGCTTAATAGCTGTGGCTGATCCCTACCGAGAACGACCAGGGTGCAGTCAATTGACCGTAGGTTACGGCGGGGTCGGGATCAGGATTGGCGTATTGGTAAATAGGCAGTTGCACAAAACCATACAGCCGTGTCTTGGGCGCAACCACATAGCTCAGGCCGGGGCTGAGATTCAGGCTGCGTCCGCCTGAGTGCGGATTGGCATTCAGGCCGCTGTCGCGTTCCTTGAACTGCGCGTTCAGTTGCAGCAAGCCGCTGAGTGCCGGGGAAATCGCGTAGTGGCTACCAACATCCAGCGTAATCTCGTTGCCCGGATGGTAGTCATTCTTGGTGCTCAATGCCGTTTGCACTTGGGCGCTGGTAAACCAGCCCCATGGCGAATCCGCCAGATCCTGATGGTAATACGCGCCCAGAATCGCATCGGTGCTGCCGCTACCCGGTTGCAAACTTCTTTCCCCGGCTGCGCCAGGCTGGAATTCCCAACTGGTGCTGCCGGTAGGAAGCTTCAAGCCGAAGCGTACTCCGCTGCCTGCATCGTGTTCGTCGGAGTCGAATTTGTAATTACCCACCACGCGAATGTCGCCGAGTTTGCTGAAACTGCCCTGCTCAACGGTGCCGCCGCCGAGACCATCGGCGATAGTATGCGAGTGGTCGCGCCTCACCAGAGGCAGTCCAAGCGCAACGCTTAACTGCGGGTTGATCGCATAATCCAGATCCAGATTCAGGGTTTGATTGATGGTGCGCAGGTTCTCGACCTCATCATCCAAAGCTGCCGACGCAAGGTCGTTGGTGACTTTCGATGAGCTGACGCGCGGGGTGTCGGCTTTGGCATAGGAATAGCGCAGGTCGATGCGCAAGCCCTCATCATTCACCAGTCCCTGTGTGTCCCAATGAGTATTGACTGCGCAAAATGACGAGCCGCAAGACGCGTAAGCATTGGCGGTAGTGCAGAGTAATGCTGCAAACAGCAGTTTGGTTCTCATTATGTGTTATCTCCCCGGAAATTATTTTGTCATGTAAAGCTGCGGTGCGATGCTATCAAATCATTTGCGCCCGTCACTGCGACATATTGTCGCATCCCGCATTTGCCAAATGCCTTTATGTAGTTGGCGATGGATATGCCGAATCGGTTATGCTGCGCAAGTTTTGCAACGCATCAGATGACGAGATTTTTGCATGGGTTTATTGAATAAAGAATTCGGGTTGGCATTGCTGGCCGGGCTGTCCTGTGTATTCGGCTTCGCGCCGTTCGGGTTTTTTCCGATCCCGGTGCTGGCGCTCGCTGTGCTGTTTGCGCTGTGGCTGCGCGCCGATACGCCGCGCGCAGCGGCATGGCTGGGCTTCGCCTTTGGCTTGGGCTTGTTCAATGCGGGCATCGGCTGGATATATGTCGCGTTGCATGACTATGGCGGCATGCCGATGCTGCTGGCTTTGCCCGCAACTTTTTTGTTCGCCGCCTTCCTCGCCTTGCTTCCGGCGCTGGCCGGTTATGCGCAGACACGAATTACAGTCGCGGGCCGGCTGCGCATCGTGCTGGTGATGCCTGCGGCATGGGTGTTGTTCGAGTGGCTGCGCGGCACGCTCTTCACCGGCTTCCCGTGGCTGACCCAGGGTTATGCGCACAGCGACAGTCCGCTGGCCGGTTACGCGCCGCTGTTCGGCGTGTATGGCGTGTCGCTGGTGGCGGCGGTCAGCGCGGGCTTGCTGGCAGTGTTGTGGCGCGAGCGCTGGAATAATCAGGGACGGATTGCGTTGGCGGCACTGGTCGTGTTGTGGGCCGGCGGCGCAATGTTGCGTGGCATTACGTGGACGCAGCCGCAGGGCGAGCCGTTCAGCGTAGCGCTGGTGCAGGGCAACATCTCGCAGCACCTCAAGTTCGATGAAGACGCATTGGCCGGCACGCTGGAGACTTACCGTCGCCTGGCGCTGCAAAGCGACGCGCGCCTAACCGTGCTGCCGGAAACCGCGCTGCCGTTGTTGCGCCATGAGGTGCCGCAAAATCTGATCGAGCAACTGCGCGATCACGCCAGACAGAACGGCGGCGATGTGCTGATCGGTTCGTTCGAACGCGACGATGGCGGTTACTACAACAGCGTGTTCACGCTCGGCTCTGCGGACGAGCAGCATTATCGCAAACACCATCTGGTGCCGTTCGGCGAATTCATTCCGTTGCGGCCATTGCTGGGCTGGTTCATCAACGGCGTGCTGGACATCCCGATGGGCGATCTGGCGCGCGGCGGCGCAGCGCAGCCGCCGCTGCATGTGGCGGGGCAACAGGTGGCGCCGGATATCTGCTATGAAGATGTGTTCGGCGAGGAAGTCATCCGCCATCTGCCGCAAGCCAGCGTGCTGTTGAATCTGACCAACGATGCATGGTATGGCCGTTCCCATGCTGCGGCGCAGCACAACCAGATCGCCCAGATGCGCGCGCTGGAAACGGGCCGCATGATGCTGCGCGCCACCAACACCGGCGTAACCTCCATCATCAGACCGGACGGCAAGGTGCTGCAGCAATTGCCGCAGCACCAGGAAGCCGTGCTGCGAGGCCAGGCGCAAGGTTATGCAGGCGTCACGCCCTATGTGCGCTGGGGCAATGCGGCGGTGATGCTGCTGCTTGCGGCCATGCTGGCTTATGCATGGGCTCGGCGCAACTCCTCTACAGCTCCTCCCCTGACAAGGGGAGGCCGGGAGGGGTTGGGGAGGCCGGGAGGGGTTGGAGAAGGGGGATGAACTGGCTCTGTTACATCCTGCGCTGTGCCGACAACACTCTGTATTGCGGCATCACCAACGACCTGGAAAAACGCCTCGCAGCGCATAACGAAGGCACTGCATCCAAATACACGCGCGCACGCGGGCCGGTGAAACTGGTGTTGGCGGAACGTTGTACCGACAGATCTGCCGCGCTGAAGCGCGAGATGGCGATCAAGAGTTTGACCCGCGCGAAAAAACTGGCGCTGATCCGGTCAGGTTCGAGATGACCTTGATATTTGATTGACCCTTAAAACCGTAGTTGAACCACGAAGGGCACGAAGAACGCGAAGAAAAACAATGCACCGCACAGAATACGAGCATCACCATGCCGGTGAGCTTCCAATATCACGCAACTCCATGAAAAATCTTTGTGATCTCCGTGTTCTTCGTGGTGAACTGAGTTTTTCAGGATAATTTGAGATCATTTGGCTGGTAAGAGACTATAGCTCCACCACCACCGGCGCATGATCCGAAGGGCGCTCCAGTTTGCGCGGGACTTTATCTATCACGCAGCTTTTGCATTGCGCCACCAGCAGTTCGCTGATCAGGATGTGGTCGATGCGCAGCCCCATGTTGCGGCGGAACGCCATCATCCGGTAGTCCCACCATGAATAGGATTTTTCCGCCTGCTCGAACAGGCGGAAGCTGTCACACAAACCAAGCCGGATTAAATTTCTGAACTGCTGCCGCTCCGGCTCGCTGACCAGCACATTGCCTTGCCATGCGACGGGGTCATGCACGTCGCGGTCTTCCGGCGCGATATTGTAGTCGCCCAGCAGCACCAGTTTCGGGTGGCGCGTCAGTTCCTGTTTCAGCCAGTCGTGCAGCGCGGTGAGCCAGGCGAGTTTGTATTGGTACTTGTCAGAATCGATGCTCTGGCCGTTGGGTATATAGACACACACAACGCGGATGCCGCCGAAAGTAGCTGCGATCACGCGCTTCTGTTCGTCGCCAAAATCCGGGATGCCGATCTGCACTTCGCTGGCCGGTGTGCGGCTCAGGATCGCCACGCCGTTGTAGGTCTTCTGCCCGCTGAACACTGAGTGATAACCCGCCGCCTGCAATGCTGCCTGCGGAAAATCGCTGTCCGGCTGCTTGGTTTCCTGCAGGCACAGCACGTCGACGGGATTCGCGGCCAGCCAGTCCAGCACATGCGGCAAACGCACTTTCAGTGAATTGACGTTCCAGGTCGCCAGCTTCATGGTACAGCCGGTTCGGCTGGAGCTGGCAGATCTCCGGCAGACGTGCCTTCAGCAGTCGGGGTTTCAGGCGCGGATGGCACCGGCGGTACGGGGGGCGCGATGCGCTGGCGATAGGTTGCAGTCTTCGGATAGCCTGCGATATCGAGCTCGCCATGCCACCGCTCGGACTGAAAGACTTTCAAAATGGTCTTGCCCACCGCAAGGGTAGGCACGATCTCGCTGCCGGTTAGCTGCCTGAAAGCGTCGATCTCATCTTTGGTGCGCACCATTTTTTCACTGTACGGGATGCCGCGTTTGTTCAACAGGCTGCGTGCCTGGGTACAAAGCTCGCCGCAACCGAGAGCGACATACAAGACGACCGGAAAATTCTGCTGCGCCTTGCGCGTTTCATAGGGGAGATATTCGCTGGCCATGATGCCTTCAGGAAATTTCCTGACTTCGACATCGGTCGCATCCGCCGGCGGCATATCGCCGTAATACACACTGCCGGAGCTATCCATCCAGCGATACAGCTCGCCGGCTTGCGCGCTGTGTATCACCATGGCAATCAGGCCTGCCAACCAGAAATGTCTTCTCATTTTTTCCCCTCTCTCCCGCCCTCTCCCGCCAAGGAAGAGGGGTAGGCATCAGCCGCCAACAGCAGCCCATTATGCCGCAACAGTGCGTCCATGCTCGGCTCACGACCGCGGAACGCGGCAAAGGATTGCATCGCATCGCGGCTGCCGCCCATCGCCAGGATCTCGCCGCGGAAGCGTGCACCGACATCCGGATTCAGCACGCCGTTCTCCTCGAACAGGCTGTAGGCGTCGGCAGACAGAACTTCCGCCCACTTGTAGCTGTAATAACCCGCCGCATAGCCGCCGGCGAAGATGTGCGAAAAACTGTGCGGGAACCGGTGGAACGCGGGCGGAATCAGCACCGCGACTTCAGCGCGCACCTCGTCGAGCAGCTGCAGTATGCTCTTGCCGCCGCCCGCCTCGAAATTGCTGTGCATCAGCATGTCGAACAGCGAAAATTCGATCTGGCGCAGCGTCTGCAAGCCGCTCTGGAAATTCTTCGCGGCGAGCATCTTGTCGAACAGCGCGCGCGGCAGTTTTTCTCCTGTCTCTACCTGCCGTGTCATGCCATGCAATACGTCCCACTCCCAGCAGAAATTCTCCATGAACTGGCTGGGCAGCTCGACTGCATCCCATTCCACGCCGTTGATGCCGGACACGGCCAGATCTTCCACCTCGGTGAGCAGATGATGCAGGCCATGGCCGAATTCATGGAACAGCGTGATCACTTCGTCGTGGGTAAACACCGCCGGCTTCCCGCCGACCGGCGCGGAAAAGTTGCAGTTCAGATAGGCGACCGGTGTCTGGATACCCTTTGCCAGGCGGCGGCGCGCGATCACGTCGTCCATCCACGCCCCGCCGCGCTTGCTGTTGCGCGCATACATATCGAGATAGAACTGACCGACCAGTTGCCCTTGCTGATCGCGGATGTCGAAGAAGCGCACATCGTCGTGCCACACAGGCGCGCTGGCCGCTACTTCGACCAGGCTCAGTACAGGCTTGATCTGCAAACCATACAGCGTCTCGACCAGCTTGAACATGCCTGGCAACACCGCATCTTCGGGGAAATACTGTTTCACTTCCTGCTCGGAGAATGCATAGCGTCGCTCGCGCAGTTTCTCGCTGGCATAGCTCACATCCCAGGATTGAAGGTCATCTATACCCAGTTCGGCGCGCGCGAATTCACGCAGTTCGGCCAGGTCTTTTTCTGCAAAAGGTCGCGCGCGTTGCGCCAGCTCGCGCATGAATTCGACCACCTGCTGCGGCGAATTCGCCATCTTGCTGGCCAGCGACAGCTCGCCGAAATTGGCGAAACCCAACAGCCTGGCTTCCTCGCCGCGCAGCTTGACGATCTCATCCATCAGCCTGGTGTTGTCCCACTCCGGCTTGCCGAACTCGCTGGCACGTGTGCCATAGGCACGATACATCTGCTCGCGCAAGGCGCGGTTGTCGGCGTATTGCATCACAGGCATGTAAGACGGCGCCTTCAGCGTAAACAACCAACCCGATTTCGAAGGTCGAACTGCGTTGGCTTCCTCGCTCACTCCTGGTCGTGCTAGTTGCACTGCCTGCGTCGCTCGCTCGTCGCCGCCTTGTTCGACCTTCGAAATCGGGTTGGTATTTTGTAGTGCCAGCGCAGCCTCCTGCGCCGCCTGCAACACATCTTCCGGCAGGCCGCTCAACTCAGCCTTGTTCACGATGACCAGCTTGTAGTCATTGGTCGCATCCAGCAGGTTGTCTGAAAAGCGCGATGACAATTCCGCGAGACGCTCCTGTATCTCCAGATAGCGCGCCTTCTGCGCATCGGGCAGCTCCGCGCCGCCGAGTCGGAAATCGCGCAGCTCGTTCTCGATGATCTTTTTGCGCGCCGCGCTCAAACCGGTGTATTCAGGACTGTTGCGCAGCGCCTTGAATTTGTCGAACAGCGCAAGGTTCTGCCCCAGTTCGGCGTAATACAGGGTGATGACCGGCAGCGTGGCGTTGTATGCCTCGCGCAATTCCGGGCTGTTCATCACCGCGTTCAAGTGCCCGACCGGCCCCCAGGCGCGCGACAGCCGCTCGTTGGCATCTTCCATCGGGGCCACGAAGTTCTGCCAGGTTGGTTGTGCGCTGTCAGCCAGCAACCGCGCGATCAGCGCGCGGTTCTCGGCCAGCAATTGCTCTATCGCAGGCGCGACATGTTCGGGTTTGATCTCCGCAAAGCGCGGCAGGCCGGAGAAATCGAGTAATGGATTCATGAATGAGCTGAAAATAAATACGGCGGTGAAATATCTAATAGTTTCATTTTACAACGAAACATACTGTCAATAGCCCAACTTGTAGCAGTCAATGCAAAGCAACACGCCAAACGTTTTGCGGCGCCTACACACTATCTTTTCGGCACGCCAATCCTTGGGCACCAAGCTGATATTGGACATTCGTTGCACCGGGGCGCGGTCGGGATGCAAATCTCGCGACCGAGAGAAATCATGTTCACATGTAGCGAGTAACGAAGCTCGGGAGGAATTTTGAATTGCAGACGATCCATGTCGCGCGGCGCGCAGTGTTTGTCTTTTTGCGTGGCCCTGACCCAGCCGAGACGCCGTGCGATTCGCCAGCAATGTGTATCCACAGGAAAAACTTTCCTGTTCAACGAGTACATCAAAACGCATCGCGCAACTTTTTTTCCGACTCCTGGCAGCGACAACAAAAAAGCTTCCGCATCCTCATCGTTCATCTTGCGTAATGGCTTCAGAGTCGGCTCGCCGAACTTTGCCACGATCACGTCGAGAAGAACGCGAATCGCCTTTGCTTTCAGGTTCGACAGGCCGCCACTGACGATAGGCCGTGCAATATATTCGGCGGGCGCTTCGGCAATGTGCAGGTGTGTGGGGAAGGTTTCTTTCAGCGAGCGGAAGGTGCTGCGGTAGCTCGCTTCGCCAGTTTTAGTGCTACAAATGATGAACAGCAATTCGTCCAGCGGGTCTTTGAGATTGTAGTGGTTGAAGTCGCGGTAGTAGTTTTTCAGCGCTGCTGCGACATTTCCAATAGCCGAGGGATATTTTAGCGAGACCATAACTCCGCAAATTCCCCACCTACTTTTGTGGTGCGAAATCGTTGATTGCCTCAAAAACCTCCCAAAGCTTATCTACCTTGGCATGCGCTTCGAGGTAGTCACCGTAAGCCTGTTGTGCATTCGTTAGCAGTTCATCATAAAAAACAAGACGCGCATTGACGGCGCTGAGACTTTCGATGACACCTTCGCGGCCAGTGCCTGACGCATCATTCCACTCGGGCGGCGGTTTTCCGACCAAACAGATGATCTCAATTGGCCAATTCTTGAAAATTGTCTTTTCGAGAATTCTCTTCGCACCATCCCGGTATTTCCTGATCTGCTTGGTCAATTCGTCAATCTGAACTGCGACAGATGCTCGCTTTAATTCGACGATGACGTGTTTTCCGCTTGTCGTTCTGTATCCAATATCAATTCGCGCCTTTTTTTCCACTCCTTTCAGCTCATTGGAATTCTTTTTTAGAAATTCATTGATCTGCGTTTCGGCGTGTTCCGAGCCCTTCACACGCTCCCAGCCAGGATCAAGTAGCCAAAGGTGTTCGAAGATGTAGTCACGGAGAACAAGCTCCTTGTCGTTATCATTGAGCTTGTTCTTCAGAGTACGAATGACCTGAATTCTTAGCTTGACGATTTGCCCGTAATAACTCAACTCTAGGTCGTCGATGTTCTGAAAAATCTCCAGAATTTGTTCAAGATTCTCATCCTTGATGTTTTCAAGACGATCAAGCTCTTCTTTGCGTCGGTAACTTTCGAAAGCGAGAATAGATGCTTTAAGCAGCTCTTTCTTGTCTGACTCGTCCGGGGAGCGGATAGTGTTCAACCGTCCGATCCAACGCTCTGCCTTCTTCTTCGTGTTGCCCTGCAAATTTTGAAGCCAAGCAGAAACTGCTGGAACAGCCACGGCCGTTTTGGCACCATCGGAACGGCGCCAGTCACTCCACTTTCCTGCGATGTAGCGAAGTTCGGAAAGGACTATTTCGCGCAGCGCTTCGAAACGCGGGTCATCCTGCTTCAATGACTGACGGCCGCTAGTTGCCACGTCGACTTGGCCATCATTATCCAATTCCTCACAGTGCAATTCGCCGATGATGTAATCGGCGTAGATTTCTTTTTGTCCGAACTCGTCAAGGATGTCTTCCTGCGCCATTTTCCCGCGCATGAATACGGCAAGCCGATTCAAATTGTCGCCTTCTTCGTCCTTCAACTGGCTCGGCTTTGACACCGAACCAATCCATCCGCTAAGGCTAATGCCTGATTTCTTTAACTCTTTGTTGATCGCTTGCAGACGGGCTTCACATGGGCGCGCAAGATGCTTGCAAGATTTCACAAACTCGGTTTGTGAATCATATGTCCAAAGATACTCAATCGCATTGTGGTACCCGCGATCCTCGGACCCGATCGCCGCGCCGTTCACGGTAACTTTGAAGTGGTATTTTGGGCCAATCACAGCAAATCGCCGTGCAACGCGGCGTTTCAGGGCTTCCACCGTCATGCCGGAAAGCGATTTAGATAGGCCTGATAGGATGATCCGTGTTCCTTTCTTGAGATTGGAAGGGAAGCTCTTTAGTTCTTCGGGTTTATAAGGTTTTTGCATCTTCCCGGATATCGCCTTGCGAATGACCTCTTTATCCATTTTGAATGCAGTGTGTTCCTTGTGTTGTATCGTATACACCTCAGCGGTCTGAGCGATGGAAAAAATAGACAATTTCCCGAGCCCTTTACGTCCCATTGGCTTTCTTCCGCCGTGAGTGTCTTCGCCTAACACTTCTCGCCGTTTAAATCCTACTGTCAGAAACCGGTCGACGACGCCATCACGATCCATACCCGTACCGTCGTCTTCGATCGTGATTGTCTCCTTGGCCTTATCGATCGTTACGGTAACGTTTTTTGCGTCTGCGTCCCATGCGTTTGCAACGATTTCGGAAAGAACAGCAGGTATGTTGCTGTATAAGTTGATGCCCAAATGCTCCAAGGCATTGAGGCTGATGCTCATGACAAGTTCGCGAGGCTGACTCATTTAGCATCCTTAAGGTGGCGATTGATGCTGCGAGCGATGGCTCGTCCGAGATCAACAGGGACAGCATTGCCAATTAAGCGGCCTAATACCTTTAATTGCACTTCGCCTCCGTCGGGGAGGAATGCATATTCAGGTGGAAAACTTTGCAGAATTGCCGCCTCGCGCAACGAAATTGCGCGATCTTGTTCTGGATGCCCGAACCGCCCATTACCAAAACCAAAGCATTGGGTTGTCATCGTCGGTGCAGGCTTGTCCCATTCCATCCGCCCATAAACGCTAGGGTAGGTATGACCGCTGCTTTCGCGATGGCAATTAGCCACGAGGTGTTTTGGCCAGTCACGCCAAGTTCCCCCTGGCATCGACATCCTGATGCGCTGGAGATTTTTTTTAGACAAAGACGACGAAACATGCAATTTATCTTGAGGTGCGGATTCTCCAGCTTCTAGGGCGGGCAAACTTCCTATTGCTTCACGCACTGTTCTAGGTTTGTCATGTGTAGGCGGGATGATTTCAATCATCCCTAGCTTGGAAGCCAAAAGAACCATACGTCGCCGTGCTTGTGGCACACCATACAGTGAACTGTTAATGACACCATACCAGACGTGATAATTGAGACTTTTTAGCGTGTCGACAAAGTCGTGGAAAACCGCATGCTTTGCAACAGTCGGAACATTTTCCATGGTAATGATATCGGGGTTTGTAGCCTTGGCAAGCCTGGCGAACTCATATAAAAGTCCCCATTTCCCGTCACCATCAAGAGAGTATCTTTGGGCGTAAGTGGAAAATGGTTGGCATGGTGCACAACCAGCTAATACCTTCACATCAGCATCGCCAAAGAGAGACGATAACTCTTCTTTTGTGACAGTGCTGATATCTCGTTCAATGAACCGAGCTTGATTATTGGTCTCGTAGGGAAAGCGGCATGCGGGATCCATATCAATGCCAGCTACCACAGGCAACCCTTCCAAAACGAAGCCGTGCGTCAAACCACCCGCACCACAGAACAAATCAACACAAGAAATTTTAGCCACTCAGCCCCCCTAGCTAAAGTCTTGCCCAATACTCTTGCTTCGTATCAATAGAATCGATCCGCGCCCCCAACCTGCACGCCAGCTCACAACCTATCATCTCGCCCAGCAATACGGGAACCGCGTTCCCTATCTGGCGCATCGCTTCGCCCCATGCGCCTTTGATGACGAAGTTATCCGGGAATGTCTGAATTCGTTTTGCTTCACACACCGTGAAATAACGGACGCTGCCGTCCGGGAAACGGATCATGTTTTCCCCGCCGGGTACTCCGTGGCCTCCCGCCTTGATAGTTTTTGCGGGCCAGTCGATATCGCTGCCGGTGTGGCCGGGATAGGTGCGCGCACCGTCGTGGAAAACATGGTCGTCGATGCCATGTCGGGTTTCTGGATCGGGAATGCCATGCAGGGCGTCTCTTACGGTGCGCCATGGCAATTGTTCTGGCTCGAACATGCCATACTTGTCCTTCAAGCGAGCAACCTTCTCTTGCAGAAGGTCTGGCATCGGCACGCGACCTGATTTCGGTACATGGTGACGTTTCCAATATTCACCTGAAACATACATTTCCCAAAGCAATCTGTCTTCGGAATGTGTTTCAGCGGGGAACGACCAGGACACGCCCAGATCAGCTCTAGTGCCGACAATAACAACCCGCTCCCGCGTTTGTGGGACGCCATAATTTGCCGCATTGATTAACTTGAACGAGACATCGTATTTTGTCCCGGCATAGGAGAGCTTGCCGATACTGCGGAGCTCGTGTAAATGATCCTTCCAGCCAGCGCCGGATTTCGCAGTAAATCCTGGGTAGGTGAGCCGCAGGATGACGTATTCAAAATAATCCGCAAAGGATGCCCTGAGCAGGCCTTTGACGTTCTCAAATACGAAGGCCTTGGGCGAGAGTCGCTCAATCGCGCGAATCGCATAGGGGAACATGTCGCGGCTATCTTGATCCGCTTTATGTTTGCCGCCTAATGAAAATGGCTGGCAAGGTGGGCCGCCCGCCACGACATCAACATCGTCCAAGGCGTTAAGGTCAAAATCTTTGATGTCGCCAAAGTAAACTTTTTTTGCATCAAAATTTTCATGGAGTGATGCGCAGGCATGCTTGTTAAATTCCACGAACGCGGAATGTTGAAAGCCCGCAAGCTCTAGCCCCTTCGCCAATCCTCCAGCACCTGAAAATATCTCCAGCGATTTCATGACTTGCGCTCGATATTTTTAAAGTGTTTTTTGATGCTGGAAAGGATGGCGTTTTTTTCAGCGTGGGCGCCGTTGCATTTTTCTGCCCATGCTCGTCCAGGGTGAATAACATCCCAATCGGATTTTGCTTGCTCGTATCGCCCGCTGCCGGGGTCGTGGTTTCCGAAGCCATCCACGGCGGTATTCCAGAGAGGCATGTTTAGTTTGATTAACGCGGCTTCAATGCTGCCAATCATGTCTGAGCTGGCATCCTCAAATATAACAAACCGGCAATTAAAGCCTTGGGGTTCGAGCCCTTGAGCCGCACGGATGTTTCGACTGTGCTCCCGCAGGCGGTTGAATAGTTCTTTGGATTGATCGAGTTGATTGTCGGAAACTCTCGCTTGTCGCCAACCCTTTGGCACAGCCTTGCCGACATATATCGGGTAACTGTAAGACAGGCGATTCAACTCAGCATATTTTTTGTATATGGGATTTTTACCCGTGTAATAGATGGCGTAAACCCCTGTGCCAAGGAAAGACTCTGGAGGGGGCAGCGTATGTACTGGTGTGCCGTTAAAAAACCTGACAGCGTCTTTGACGAGCTCGGCAAAAGCGTCATTTTTGTATACGTGTTCACTTCTGTCAAAGGCCTTGGATTTCATGACCAAACGACGCTAGGCCTGATAAACCAGCTTGCCGTTTACCAACGTGTAACGCACCCTGCCCTGCACTTCGTGGCCGTTGAACGGTGTGTTCTTACCCTGGCTTTTCAGCGCGCCGGGCGCGACCTTCCAGTAAGCATCCGGGTCGAACACGCACACATCGGCAGTTGCGCCGACACTCAAATGTCCGGCATCCAGGCCCAGTATTTGTGCGGGTCTCAGCGTGGCCTTGGCCAGGGCATCAGACAGCGCCAGCTTGTCTTCACCGGCCCATTTCAGCACCAGTGGCAGCAGCAATTCCAAGCCGGTCGCGCCCGGCTCGGCTTCTGCAAACGGCAGTTGCTTGACATCCTCGTCCACCGGCGAGTGGTCGGAACAGATCGCATCTATCGTGCCATCCACCAATCCGGCGCGCAGCGCAGCGCGGTCGCGCAGGCTGCGCAGCGGCGGGATCAGATGACAGTTCGGATCGAAGAAACCGATATCCATTTCGGACAGGTGCACATGGTTCACCGAGACGTCGCAGGTCACCGCGAGTCCCTGCTGCTTGGCGGTGCGGATCAACTCCACCCCTGCCGCACTGGAGAGGCGGCAGATGTGCAGCTTCACGCCGGTCTCTCGCGCCAGCGACAGCATCGTCGCAAGAGCGATGGTTTCGGCGCACACCGGTATCGCGGGCAAACCGCAGCGCGTCGCCACCTCGCCATCATGCGCCACGCCGTTCTTGGCGAGGAAGCTGTCCTGCGGGCGCAGCCACACCGAAAAACCAAACGTGGCGGCATATTGCATCGCGCGCATCAGCACGCGCGTGTCGGTGAGCGGCGCATCGGCCTGGCTGAACGCCACGCAGCCCGCATCCGCCAGCTCCGCCATCTCGGTCAGCTCCTGTCCTTTCAGTCCCGAGGTCAGTGCGGCGACAGGATAGACGTGGGCCTGATTCAGGTTGCGCGCGCGGTGCTTGAGCATTTCCACCAGACCCGGCTCGTCCAGCGGCGGATCGGTATCGGGCGGACAGGCAAGACTGGTGATGCCGCCCGCCACCGCCGCTTCCATCTCCGACTCCAGCGTCGCCATATATTCATAGCCCGGCTCGCGCAGACGCGCAGCCAGATCGATCAGGCCGGGGGCTACGATCAGCCCGTTCGCATCGATCACCTTTTCGGCGACGAATCCCTTCGGCGCTGCGCCTGTCGCCGCGATCCTGCCTGCCGCAATGAACACATCGCACACTGCATCGATGCTGTTTTTCGGGTCGATCAGCCGCCCGTTTTTGATCTGGATGTTCATTTCGCCCCCGCCAACATGCTCATCACCGCCATGCGCACCGCGATGCCGAAAGTCACCTGCGACAGGATCACCGAGTGTGTGCCGTCGGCAACGCGTGAGTCGATCTCGATGCCGCGATTCATCGGCCCCGGGTGCATCACGATCGCATCCGGTCTGGCGCGCGCCAGCTTCTCTTCAGTCAGGCCGTAGTACTTGAAGTATTCCTGCGCGGAAGGCAATGCCGCGCCCTGCATGCGTTCGTTCTGCAAGCGCAGCATCAGCACCACATCCACATCGTGCAAACCCTGCGCCATATCGTGATAGACCTGCACGCCGAGATTTTCGACCATCGCCGGCAACAGCGTCTTGGGCGCGATCACGCGCACCTCAGGCACGCCGAGCGTGGTCAGCGCGTGGATCTGCGAGCGTGCCACGCGCGAATGCAGCACGTCGCCGACGATCGCCACGCGCAGGTTGTGGAATTCCTTCTTGTAATGCCGGATCGTGAACATGTCCAGCAATGCCTGCGTGGGGTGGGCATGGCGGCCGTCACCGGCGTTGATAACATGGACATCCGGCGCGACATGCCGCGCGATGAAATGCGCCGCCCCGCTTTGCGCATGGCGCACCACGAACATGTCGGCGTGCATCGCGCACAGGTTGTCCACGGTATCCAGCAGGGTCTCGCCCTTGCTGGTGGATGATGCGCCGATATTGAGATTGACCACGTCCGCCGACAGGCGCTTGGCGGCGATCTCGAAGGTGGTACGGGTACGCGTGCTGCTCTCGAAGAACATGTTGAATACCGACTTGCCGTGCAGCAGCGGGACTTTTTTGATCTCGCGGCCATCGCTGACATCGACGAAGGTCGCGGCCCGGTCGAGTATGTCGCGCACGATGTCCACCGGCAAACCTTCGGTGGTCAGCAGGTGCTGGAGTTCGCCGTGTTTGTTGAGTTGTGGGTTGTTCATCCTAAAGAACGCCGTTGGTGGGGGTATGCAGGTGCGAATTCATTCGCACGAACAAGAGGTGATGTGCGAATGAATTCGCACCTGCAAAAACAGCGCAACGCCATAAATAAACGTGGCATTTATTACCAACTGTAGTTTTTAGATTCATACGATCAGCCCCGCTGCGGGTTCATCAAAATAGGCCTGCAAGATTTGCTGCGCGGCATACTGGTCGAGCAGCGCTTTCTGTTTCCTGCCATGGATACCCTCTTCGTTCAACTGCGCGCTCGCCGCGAGCGAAGTATAACGCTCATCCAGCAAAATCACCGGCAATTTGAACCGCCCCTTGAGGCGGTTGGCAAAGCGGCGGCACAGCGCGGTCAACTCGTGCGGCGTGCCGTCGTCGTTGCTTGGCAGCCCGACTGCCAGCGCGCCGGGCTGCCATTCGTCGAGCAGCGCGGCGATCGCCGCAAAGCGCGCCCCGGTCTTTTCTTCGTCGATAGTGGTCAGCGGATTGGCGCGGCGCAGCAAGGTATTGCCCACGGCGACGCCGATGCGTCTGGTGCCGAAATCGAATGCGAGAAGGGTACCGGAGAACTGAGGACTGAGGACTGAGGACTGAGGACTGAATGTTGTCGCTTTACGGTTTTTTCTGTCTTCTGTCAGCGTAGCGTCTGTCCTCTGTCTTCTGGTGTCAGGCATGCCCGGCATCCTCGGACAGCGAGGCATAATCCACCCCGAGCAAGGCCATTGCCGCCGCGAATCGCTCCTCAGCCGGCAGATCGAACAGGATGTGTTCGGAAGCCGGCACGGTCAGCCATGTGTTCTCGGTGATCTCATGCTCCAACTGACCCTGATCCCAACCCGCATAGCCCAGCGTAACGATCATGTTGCGCGGCCCCCGCCCTGCGCTCATCGCCTCGAGTATATCCTTGGACGTGGTCAAGGCCAGCTTGTCATTGATGCGCAGCGTGGATTCCCAGTTTCCCGGCGTGTCATGCAACACGAAGCCGCGCTCGGTCTGCACCGGCCCGCCAAAATGCACCGGCATCTTCACCAGTTTGGGTTGATGCAGCGGGATGTTGATCTGGTTGAACAGTTCGCCCAGCGTAAGACTGATCGGGCGATTCACCACAACGCCCAGCGCCCCGTTCTCGTTGTGCTCGCACACATAAGTCAAGGTGCCTGCGAAAAAGCCCTCCTGCATGGCTGGCATCGCGATCAGGAAGTGATGGGTCAAGTTGAAATCGGACATGCCGGCATTGTAGCCCTCCGCGCCTGGCCGCACAATTTGAATATGTGTTGCGACTGAAATGCGGACTAGCGTTGCTGCCACTACCATTGCCATCGCTTGCGTGATGTTTGACGGCCTTTATCCGGTCTGTTTATTCGTTTCCGGGCAGTGTTTGATGCATGTGTTGCACTAACAGGTGGTTTGCACTAGCATCTGTACAGCAGTAGCAGGGAGCTTGTGCAGCGGGTATCTGGTAATAACATCCTATAACTACGGAGGCCAAAATGGTAACTGCAGAAAATGTGAACATGAATCACTGGCAAAAAGGATTGCCGGCTTTGTTGAATGCGTCGCTAGCCGGTCTGTTGCTGACCATCACCGCCCTGGCGCAAGCGGAAAGCGACGGCGTGCCGTTGCACGGTTTTGCCGATGCGGGCTTCGCCGCGCACAGCAGGAATTCATCCGATCCGAAAGGATTCAACGTGGGGTCGCTCGACTTCTATCTGACCCCGCAATTCGACAACAACATCAAAGGGCTGGTCGAGATTATTTTCGAGACCACTTCGACCGGTGAGGTGGCGACCGATCTGGAACGGCTGCAAATGGGTTATACCTTCAGCGACAATGCCACGCTGTGGGGAGGGCGTTTCCACACGCCCTACGGCTATTGGAATACCGGTTTTCACCATGGTGCGCAGATCCAGACTGCCATTTTGCGGCCGCGCTTCCTCGATTTCGAGGACAAGGGCGGGATCCTGCCGGCGCACATGGTGGGGCTGTGGGGCACCGGCAAAGTCAGTGCGGGCGACGGCAAGTTCACCTACGATGCCTTCGTGGGCAACGGGCCCAAGATCAGCATGGGACCTGATCCAGCAAGTCTAACCACTCAAACAATTGGCACATTGAGCATCAACACGGCGGGCGACAACAATCACCAGGCCATGGCCGGATTCAATCTGGGCTATGAGTTCTCCGGCATGATGGATGGATTAAGACTGGCGGTGCATGCTTTGCGCGGCGACGTAGAGGACGATAATGTAACAGGCGCGCTAGGCACGTCACTCAACAAAACGGAGGTGAGCATGACCGGCGGTTCGGTCGTCTATCAGGCGAACGACTGGGAAGTACTGGGCGAATATTATCGGTTCAGCAACAAGGACAAGAGCGGCACCACCGGATCGCATAGCAGCTGGGCCGACTACTTGCAGGTGGGCAAATTCCTCAATGGCCTGACTCCTTTCCTGCGCGTGGAAAAAACGGTGCTCAACCAACAGGACAACTATTTCAGCATGCAGGAAAGCGGACAGTCCTACGCCAGACAGGTGTTGGGGCTCAAATACGACCTGAACCAGAAAGCTTCGCTGAAGTTCGAGTTGCTCAATTCGAAATTCTCAGCGGAAAGCGGAAGAACTGCTTCCAGCTACCGCAGCCTGCTCGCACAGTACGCATTCCGCTTCTAAGCTAAAGGAGATCGAGCATCATGAAATCAATTTTTTTCAGATTTTTCTCTGCCGTCCTGCTGGCTTTGTCGCTGTCCCAGGTTGCCTATGCGGCTGACGTGGTCGTCATTTCGAATTCGGGAACCACGATCTCCGCAGGCGAGGTGAAGGATATCTTCCTCGGCGAAAAACAATTCGCCGGCAACACCAAACTGATCCCGGTCGACAATGCGGCATTGCAGGAAAGCTTCTTGTCCAAATTCATGAATATGGCCGGTGACAAGTACAACAGCATGTGGACCAAGAAATCATTCCGTGACGGCCTGACCCCGCCCGCCATGAAGCCGGGCGATGCCGCAGTGATCGACTATGTCAAACGGACCCCCGGAGCGGTCGGCTACGTTTCGTCTGCCCCGGGAGGAGTGAATGTAGCTAAATGATTTAGCGCAACAGCGGATCGCCGCTGCTCGGTTCAAGTCGCCGGGAGAAATGGCCAGCTGGTCTTCAACCGGCCTGCGGCGATCTTGTTCCGCTCCTTATGCCGGATGTTATTCCATTTTCAGTTTGAAACAACGCGAATTCATTTATGTGGGAGCGGCCTGGAGGCCATGGTTGTAAAGCCGCTATATCGGCAACAACCACGCACTGCCCGCCGGATCAAGCCTGTCCTGAGCCCTTCGACTATGCTCAGGAGAACCTTGTCGAAGGGTTGTCGGGCACAGCCCGACCTACGGATTGTTTTACCTATGGAATACCGGCGACACAAAATGTATTGCGGGACATGTGCAGCTTCCTAAACCGGACAAGCCGGAACCAAAAAGGATTGTCATTTCGACCGAAGGGAGAAATCTTGGCATTTTTGCCATGGCCAAGGAAATCAAGATTCCTCTCTGCGTTCGGAATGACAAGTTTCTTTATTTTGCTTAAAGAGCATATCTTGCAACATATTGTTTTTGCCTGACTCTCATGAGAGTCTTGTCAAGTTTTGATATCATTTGGTTTGTAATTCCATTTCTAATTTGAAACAGCATGAATTTCTTCTGTGGGAGCGGCCTCCCGGCCGCGATAAGCTTGATCGCGGCCGGGAGGCCGCTCCCACCAAAGCGCCACTTTTAAACTGAAAATGGAATAAGAGACTAAACCCGATTGGTCCTTTCGCCGCGCGATTCGAGATATTCCATGGTACGGCGCGCAATATTCTGTAACGGCAGGACTTCGCACGCACTACCCGCTGCAATCGCCTCTTTGGGCATCCCAAAGACCACACAACTGGCCTCGTCCTGGGCGATGGTGTGAGAGCCGGCCTGCTTCATTTCCAGCAGGCCTTGCACGCCATCTTTACCCATACCGGTGAGAATGATGCCCAGCGCGTTGGCTCCGGCAACATTGGCCGCCGAGCGGAACAGCACATCAACCGACGGACGATGGCGATTCACCAGCTCCCCCTGATCCAGCTGGGTCATGTAATTCGTGCCGCTGCGCCTGAGCAACAGATGCGAATGCCCCGGCGCAATATAGGCATAACCCGGCAGGATACGCTCGTTATGTTCCGCTTCCTTGACTGAAATCCTGCACAGGCTGTTCAACCGGTCTGCAAACGACTTGGTAAATTGCTCCGGCATGTGCTGCGTCACCAGGACACCAGGCGCATCCGCAGGCAGCCTGGTCAGGATATCCTTGATCGCTTCGGTGCCGCCGGTGGACGCGCCGATGACGATGAGTTTTTCAGTGGAAAAGAACCGCCCCGCGACACTGGGCAATATCGCATCCGCTGAAAATCTCTCCCGGACAACCGGGTCAACAGTTGTTGTATGCACCCGCGCCTGGGCAGCCGCGCGGATCTTGTCGGTGATATCAATGGCATACTCTTCCATGCCACGCGCAATGTCCAGCTTCGGCTTGGACACGAAATCCACCGCGCCCAATTCCAGCGCGCGGAAGGTGATGCCGGAGCCGAGTTCCGTCAGCGTCGAAACCATCAACACCGGCATCGGGCGCAAGCGCATCAGCCGCGCCAGAAAATCCAGCCCGTCCATCTTGGGCATTTCCACATCCAGAGTCAGCACGTCCGGGTTAAGCGACTTGATCATCTCGCGCGCCACCAGCGGATCGGGAGCAGCGCCCACACACTCCATATCCGCTTCACGATTGATGATTTCCTTCAACACGCTGCGGATCAGCGCGGAATCATCGATCACCAAAACTTTAATCTTGCGATTCTTCATATTCGCTCTTGTTCAAATATCGCCGTTGCATCCCCGGTTGAAAACATGGCGGCATTGCTTGCCTGCACTACTTTCCATCAAGATGCCAGACCCGGCAGCCGCAAGACTGCCCCCGCGAGTTCATATCAACCCAAAAAATCCGTTAGCCCCAAACCCCCTCTAGCTCCCCCTTGTCAGGGGGAGAACAAAACCCGCTCCTCCCCTGAAGTGGGTCAAGCAGGCAATCCGCGCAGCGGATGCTCGCACAAGGGGAGGCTGGGAGGGGGTTTAAGGGAAATCCACGCATAATGGACAATTCGGGATCAACCGAACAACTCCACGTCGCCCTCCAGCTTGGAGTACTGCAAGCGTTTCTTGTATTCGGCCTCGCGGCTGATGATCGTATCATTGTGAACCTGTTTCAAACCCTTCACCCTGACCAGCCCGGTATTGGGGAAGTAATACACTTTGCGCGGATAGATATCGAGCAGGTCCTGCGCAGCGACGATGATTTTTTCCGTCTTGAGAAACTGCAGCACAAATTCCGCATTTCGCTCGCCGACGTTATTGACGGTGAAACCCCGCAGCACCGATGCGCCACCGAACACTTTCGCCTCGAAATTGCTGCGCTTCGCACCCAGCTTGAGCAACTGGTTGATCAGGATTTCCATCGCATAAGCGCCATAGCGCGCCGACTCGCCCAGCGGATTGTTCCGGTCCTGCCCGCTTTCGGGCAGCATGAAATGGTTCATACCGCCGATACCGCTGACTTTGTCGCGTATGCAGGCGCACACGCATGACCCCAGCACTGTGACCAGAACCATGTTGCGCCCGGTTGCATAATATTCACCGGGCAATATCTTGGCCGCCTCGGAATTATGCTCACGGTCGAAATACAGGTGCGGAGAGAGAACCTCTTCGAAGCCATGCTCAGCCATGCCGAACCATCCCTTCCGGCTTCACTGTCAAGTCCGTAGAATTATTTTGTCTTGCGATGTCCATGGGAATGTGGTCTTGCCAATTCATATACCGTCTTTCCGCGCAACCTGAACAAGTGTGTGGCATTATAAAAACTCTCCGAATGGCCGGCGAAAACCAGCCCGTCTGGCTGCAACAACGGAACGAAACGTTGCAATATCCTGAGTTGCGTTTCCTTATCGAAATAGATCATCACATTCCGGCAAAAGATCGCATCCAGCGGACCGCGTATCGGCCAGCTATCGCCAAGCAAATTCACTTGCCGGAATGTGATCATGGCCTGCAATTCCGGTCTGACTTTTACGTATCCAGATTGCGCTCCCGTCCCCCTGAGAAAAAAACGCTTCACGACATCAGCGGACAGCTTCTCAATACGCTCGACCGGATAAACGCCCGCCTCGGCTTTGGCAAGCACATTGGTATCCACGTCTGTGGCCACGATCGAAACGGGCGGGGTAAAACTGCCAAAGGCATCCACCATGGTCATCGCCATCGAGTAAGGCTCTTCACCCGTTGAAGCCGCCGAGCACCACAGGCATATGGGATGCTGCCCCTTATTCTTGTTCACGTGTTCCGCCAACAGATGAAAATGATGCGGTTCGCGAAAAAACGAAGTCAGATTGGTGGTGAGCGAGTTAACGAACGCCTCCCATTCATCTGTATTATCGCTTTCCAGCAATGCCAGATAATCCCGGAAATTATCGACCCCGGTCGCCCGCAACCGGCGTGCCAGACGGCTGTATACCATATCCTGCTTGGACGGCTTGAGCGAGATACCGGCATGCTCATAGATCAATCGCGACACCCGCTCGAAATCCTCCAGCGTGAATGCGAATTCACGGTCGTGGCCACCGCTGGATTGCAGGATAGTACTCATGACTTTCCGAATATCTTGGCTACATAAACAACCCCGCAGCAAGGCTACGGGGCACTGGTTTCAGAATGCAATTACGGCCAAGCTCCGGGGAACGTGGAATTCGGCCAGACAGGAATTATATGAAAAATTGAATGATTCTGGTTCCCTTGTTACCTTCATCCCGGAAAATCCAATAGGCGTTTTATTATGAAAAATTCGCTCAAAACCAAGATCCCTCACTTCGTTCGGGATGACAACGCCCCTGTCGTTTCGACCGAAGGGAGAAATCTTGCTTCGTTTCTGCACTCATTCGGCTAATGGATTATCTGGGTTCATCCATCATCCCGGCAGATTAGCGGGAGTCCCCAGGCGATTTTTAACTCGCCAAAACTCCTTCCAGTCGCCATCTTTGCCCCCTTTGGCCTTGAACAGCAGGGTGGGCAGAGTCCGGCTTACATTTGTTCCGGATCGTCCGGCTTGAGGATCAGAACTCTTTCCACTCGCCGTCCTTGTCTTCTTTGGCTTTGATCAGCTTGCGCTCCTTCGGGTGCCCGGACAAACGTTTTTCGTCCCTGTGCGATGCCGCCGCGGGTGGCGCGAGCGCCGGTTTGGCTACCGCCGTC
>Ga0209751_10000692_pt1 | contig 35960 bp, 37 predicted proteins | sample RifCSP13_1_FD_184019 | JGI IMG/M metagenome (GOLD analysis project Ga0209751, IMG submission 184019) | Soil microbial communities from Rifle, Colorado - Rifle CSP2_sed 13_1 (SPAdes) (version 2) | ecosystem: Environmental > Terrestrial > Deep subsurface > Rock core/Sediment | place: Rifle...
TGCTAAAATAAGCGAAACTAAACCTTTTGGAGGCAGATATGAAGGCAGCAAAACTGAGTATAGATATATCAGAGGATATATATTCCACACTTGAGATAGAGGGATACACCAAGGCAAAGCTTGAAAAAAGTGCAAGACTGACTCTCGCAATAAGCCTTTTTTCTGATGGCGTTCTTTCTTTTGGCAAGGCAGCAGAGCTTGCTGGCGTGAACAAATGGAAATTCATGGATGTTTTAAGAGAAAAGAAGATAACATTTTACGAACCCACTGAAGAAGAAATATTAGATGAATACAAACTAATAGGCAAAGTAGCTGAGGAAGTAAAAAGTGAAAGTCGTAAGTAATTCCTCCCCTTTAATTGTACTTACCAAAATCAACCGCATAGACCTTTTAAAACATCTATTCACTTCTATTTATATTTCTGAGGAGGTTTACAGAGAAGTTTATGAAATCAAGAAAGAGTGTTGTCCGCAATGGATAAAGATTGCAAAAGTTAAAGACCGCATGGCAGTTGATGCTCTATATGCAGTAGTTGATAAATGTGAGGCCGAGACAATAATCCTTGCAAAGGAGATGAATATAAAACAGGTTTTAATGGACGACAGAAAAGGGGTAAATCTTGCCAAGAAAATGGGGCTTGAACCACTTAGAACCACTACTATTATAGGAATCGCATACAAGAATGGTTTGTTGGCTGATATACGGAAGGAACTTCTAAATCTCAGAGAAAAAGGCTACCGGATTACTGATTATTATATTGAGGAGATAATAAAATGCTTCAAAGAACACTGATGAAAATAGGATGAAAATAGGGACAGATACCATTTAACATCTCCCTATTTCCATTGAACGGAATGCTTGCAGATTACCGCATGGTTCTTCAATGTAATTTGAATCAATTGGACAATTGCTAAGGGAGCGGGTTCTCTTTGTTTTCACAGACAAGGGACAGGCAGATTATCTAAAAGCACAAAAAACAGGATAATTTTAATATTTTGCAATAAAAAGGGTATTTTGCTATACTCGGCGATAAGAAGTTATGAAGGTATGCGAGGAGGCAGACAATGATTAGATTACAAATACAGTCTGATACAAAAGAAAATGCTATGGATATTGTCCAAACCGCCATCTCAGCAGAGATAAAAAGACTGGAAATAGGTTTGCATAAGACCGAGAAACAGATTAAAAGATTTGAGAAGGAATATAATGTGTCATCAGATACCTTTCAAAAGGAAGTTACTGCCGAGGATTTGAAAGGGAAAGACCGGGAATATATTGAATGGACAGGTGAATTAAAGGTCAGGGAAAGGATACTGAAGGACTTGAGGAATCTGAAGGACATTCAGTATGTTGCTCAGTGAGTATCTGTCAGGCATTGCAAAGGCGATTGATGAGTATTCAAAGACAAATCTAATTATTGACTCTGACCTTAACACAGATTTCAGAACAGAAAAAATAGGGATTGTAAGAGGGAGCATTACTTTTGTTGATGAATCAAGACCGGTTTTTGCCGAGTATGTTGATGTAAGATACAAGGTAGAAAAGATTACCTATTCTTATCACTATCAAGACGGAAGCGGAAATTTGATATTCAGATACGACAACGCCCGCCACAAGCCGCAGCCAGCCTTTAAAGACCACAAGCATCTTTCAAGCAGCAAGATAATCCAATCTGATATTCCTGATTTTAGCGCTATTTTAGACGAGATAGTGGAATACCTTGTATGAAATAGGAATGGAATAGATACATTTTTTGGATTTATTGAAGACTTGAAAAAGGTCTTAAAAACATGCCAACACTTTCCATTGCCGCAAATATAGCGTGGCAGATAGCTGCTGCTGAGGCCTCGGCTGCGAGGTTTCAGTTTATTGAGGCAGAGCATATATTGATTGGCATTTGCAGCCTTGAAAAGGCGCTTATGCTCAGCCCTGAGGATTTGGGGCTTAATCCAAATGCCATTAAGTCATTGCAGGCTGAACACGGCGCATTGAAAGATTTGCTCGGACAGCAGGGATTGAATATGACAATACTGCGCCGCACAGCGCGCAAGGAGGCCGGCGCAGGGAGCTATAAGCACACTGAAAATGTTATCCATAGAAGCCCTGCCTGCAAGATGATGTTTAACCGCGCCTTTGAGATTGCATATCCATCTGGTGAAGCCTCATCTCTTCACCTTCTTGCCTCAATATTGGAGAACCCCGGAAATATTATCAGCAGTGCGCTTGTCAAAGCAGGCATAAGTCCCGATGTGTTTCTAAAGCATCTCCTTGCGCAGATTGCCAAAGAGGGAAAAGAACTGGCGTATGACAATGGCGCGGAAGGACGCACACCTGCTGAAAGCAATACGCTATATCTTGACCGCTATGGCCGTGATTTAACACAGGCTGCAAGGGATGGAAAGCTTGGCCCTTTTGTGGGACGGCGCAATGAACTTCTTCAGGTGATTCAGACGCTTGCGCGAAGCATGAAAAATAATCCAGCGCTGGTTGGAGAGGCATTGGCTGTCAGGGGTGTTCAGGGCAAGGATAGCCAGGCGCTTGGCGGAAAGAGGATAATTGAATTAAACATGGGTATTTTGATAGGCGGGACAAAATACAGGGGCGAGTTTGAGGAGCGCCTTACAAGGATTATTGATGAGACTCGTTCCAATAAGGATATTATCTTGTTCATTGACGAGATACATAATCTGGTGAGAGCAGGAAGCGCAGGGGGAAGCATGGATGCGGCAGATATAATGAAGCCTGCGCTTGCGCGTGGAGAATTGCGCTGCATCGGCGCAACTACAATAGCAGAGTATCGGCAGTATATAGAATCTGACCCTGCACTTGAGAGGAGATTTGAAAAAATAATTATAAATGAGCCTGCAAGGGACGAGGCTATAGAGATGCTTAAAGGCATCAGACCAAAATGGGAGAACCATTACAGCAAGAAGATTACGGACAGGGCATTGGAGGCCGCGGTTGACCTTTCTATAAGATTTGATGTTGACCACCGTCTGCCGGATAAGGCAGTTGACCTTGTGGATAAGGCAGGCGCAAGGGCGCAAATCCCGTTTTTAAGTATGGTGATGGGCAAGAAGGGTAATGAGATTAAATCCGCAAAAAAGGGTGATGAAGAAGTTACAGAGGTTGTGATTGCGCAGGTGCTTTCTGAAAAGAGCAGCATTCCGCTGGAAATAATTTCCGGTCATCTTGAAGGAAAGGGGCATTCACGGCTGCTTGGGTTAAGCGGTTTTCTAAAGGGCAGGATTATCGGACAGGACGAGGCTGTAGATAGGGTGAGTCAAAGGCTTGTTATGACACATTCAGGAATAGGCAAAAAGAAAGGGCCTTTGGCGGTCTTCCTTTTTATGGGGCCAACAGGTGTTGGAAAGACCGAGCTGGCAAGATCTCTTACAGAGTTTCTGTTTGGAAGTTCGTCAAACATGATTCGTCTTGATATGTCGGAGTATATGGAAGAGCACAGCGCTGCAAAACTCATCGGGTCGCCACCCGGTTATGTAGGCTATGAGGAAGAGGGGCAGCTTACAGGCAAACTCAGGACAAAACCGTATTCTGTGGTTTTGCTGGACGAGATTGAGAAGGCGCATCCGAGGGTGTTTGACATCTTTCTTCAAGTCTTTGACGAGGGGCGTCTCACTGATTCAAAAGGCAGAACAGTTGATGCAAGAAACTCTATATTTATATTAACCTCAAATATCCAGCCAGAAGGCAATAAGGTGCTTGGATTTCTTGCCGACGTCGGCAATTCAACTGATGTGTCGTCTGAAAGACTAAAACAAGTTTTTCGGCCGGAGTTTATAAACCGCATTGATGAGCAGATAACATTCCGCTCTTTGACTAAAGACGATGTAACGAAGATATTGAAAACAATGCTTGACGAGATTGTCAGTGATATTAAGGCACAGCACGATGTATTGCTGTTGGTTGCGGAAGAGGCCAAAGAATACCTTGTTCAAAAGGGTTTCAGCCCGCAATACGGCGTCAGAGAGCTTCGCCGCACAGTGGAGAGACTTATTCAAATCCCGTTAAGCAATCTGATTGTAAGCGGCAGATTGAAGGAACACAGGTCGTGGAAGGCGGTTTGCAGTGGGGGATGCAAGGAAGGGATTTCGGTTGTTCCAGCAGAATGACTTTTCGTGAGTAGAAATAGAGTGACACTTTCCGTAGTTATAAACTCTGCAAATACAAAAAACAAATTGACCAGATGGTTTACGAATTGTATGGATTGACCGATAGCCCACACTCAGCCAGCCTTCAGTCTTGCCACATATCTGTCTTTATGATATGGTAAATGAGATTACACTTCCGGAGGTTATAATTCATGAGCAAAAAGACAATGACTGATGTAGAAAAGGCAATCTGCGCTGCAATTCAGGACGATATTCCGTTAGAACCAAGACCGTTTGAAAAGCTCGCCAAAAAAATCGGCATATCCGAGGATGAGTTTATAAAAAAGGCAAATGATTTTTTGGAAAAAAGCTACATCAGGCGGTTTGGCGCTGCAATCCGCCACAGGAAGGCAGGCATAACCGCCAATGGCATGGGTATATGGATTGTACCCGAGGCTGACAGGGAACGGGTTGGAAAGATTATGGCGACTTTTAAAGAGGTCAGCCATTGCTATGAAAGGCCGAGTTTTGAAGGCTGGCCGTATAATCTCTTTACCATGATACACGGGAGAACAAAAGAAGAATGCTTTGAGGTAGCCAAGAAAATTTCTGAGGCTACAGGGATAAAGGAGTATAGACTTCTGTTCAGCTCTCAGGAATTTAAGAAAGAGAGCATGGTGTATTTTAAAGCAGGTTGAGGCTGAGGTTAAGGTTGAGGTTGAGAAAAAGCTGTCTTTATCCTTAACCTTAGCCTTGACCTTAACCTTGTACTCATGAAAGAATCAGACATACTTCTTGACGAATTTCTCAACCACTTAACCGTTGAAAAAGGCCTTTCCAAAAACACCCTTGAGGCGTACAGCAGGGATATTATTAAATACATATCGTTTTTGAAAGCTGAAGGAGTATCGCTGCTTCAGGCCAGCCCCTCTCACATAGTTTCTTTCCTGTCTAATCTCAAAGAAAATGGCATTTCAGTAAGGTCTTATACGAGGAATCTTATTGCCATAAGGATGTTTTATAAATTCCTCTTAAAGAATGGCCGTATATCCAATGCGCCCACTGCAAATATTGACATGCCGAAACTTGCAGCAAGACTTCCGGAGGTGTTAAGCATTGATGAGGTAGGCAGGCTGATAGAGGCGCCAAAGGCAGAAAACAAGCTGAGCTTAAGAGACAAGACAATGCTTGAAACGCTTTATGCAACAGGTATGCGTGTCTCCGAGTTGGTTTCCATAAAATTGAATGATTTAAACCTGCAAACAGGATACATTGTTGCCTATGGCAAAGGCTCTAAAGAAAGGATTGTGCCTCTCGGCGAAAACGCAATATCATACATCAGAAAATATCTTGATTCATCAAGGCCAATGATTCTAAAAAACAGAAAGAGCGAATATCTCTTTGTAACGAATAGAAGCAAAAGACTTACAAGGCAGGCATTCTGGGCGCTTATAAAAAGATATGCCTTGCTTGCAGGGATTTCAAAAAGTAAGGTGAAACCCCACGCCCTACGCCACTCCTTTGCAACGCACCTTTTGGAAAGAGGGGCGGATTTGCGGGCTATTCAAACCATGCTCGGGCATGCCGATATATCAACCACGCAGATTTATACCCATGTAAAAACAGATACGCTTAGGGCAATCCATAAAAAGAACCATCCGAGGGGATAATATGCCGGCGGGTTATGTTTATAAAAACAAACTGCTATAATATAAATTGACAGTGTGTATGCTCTAATATAAAATACACATGGAGGTGATAAAAATGTCACACGCCTTAAAAATGAGAAAACAGTTTATCCTTGACCCTGAAAAAATCAGGGCAATTAGAAAAATCATGAAGGCTAAAACAGATACAGAAGCCATAGACAAGGCTATGGATACCGTAATAGCAGACAGTAAAATCAGAAATCTCCTCATGACAATCAAGGGTAAAGGAACCATCAAAGACATTTATGGCAGATGCAAGGATTAAGGCAATTCTTGACACATCCATCTATATTCCATTCATAAACGACGGTATCGTTCACCCTATTTTGGAAATTGATATCGGAAAACCTGTAATCTATTTAAGCGCTATAGTTGCGGCTGAACTCTATGCAGGGGCATTTGATAATCAAACTATTAAACTCCTTGATAAATTTTGTATAAGGCTTTTTATGAGCCACAAAGGGTAGTCGCCCCTTCATCGGCTGATTGGCAAACTGCCGGCAAGGTTATTGCTAAACTTGGGCGAAAGTATGGCTTTGAGGATAGATTTTTATCAAAGATACAGAATGATGTTCTCATTGCCCTTTCTGCTAGACAGATTGGAGCATCTGTTATCACAAATAACACAAAGGATTTTTTAAAGATAAAAGAATTCGTTAACTTCAATCTGATTGCATAGCGAAAATCTTTTTTTTGCAATAGCCTCTATAAAATACACATCCTGACATGTTCAGCGCTGAGAATCTTCGGATATGTTTGTATTATACAGGCGTAGCATGGGGATGAAAAAGTGTGTTACTGTTGGGTGCAGGTATTGACAGCAGGTATAACGGTAAATAAATCTGTCCCCATTATCTGTCCCATTATCTGTCATTATCTGTCATTATCTGTCTTATTACCAACGATAGGCTGCTTGCTGATTATGATATAAAAACCCTATGGGAACAAAAAAGGCAACGTTCCTGAATGCTGGGTAAATTTCCCTTCCATGGATCTCAGATACTTAGAAATCTTCTGCAAGGTTGTTGAACTCAAGAGCTTTTCAAAAGCCGCCTCAGAGCTTTTTTTGACGCAGCCTACAATAAGCAATCACATAAAGACCCTTGAGGATGAGGCAGGTATTCAACTCCTTGACCGCCTCGGCAGAAATGTCCTGCCGACAAAGGCAGGAGAGATTTTATACAGATACGCAAAGGAGATTGTAAAGCTTAAAAGCAATGCGGCTCAGGAGCTGAATAAATTTATGGGCAATGTGAAGGGCAGCCTCATTATCGGCGGCAGCACAATACCCGGAGAATATATCCTGCCTGAATATATTGCTCAATTTAAAAAGGCGCACCCTGATGTTGCAGTAACACTAAGGCTTGGCGATACCCAGGATATAACGGATATGGTTATGGACGGCTCTATTGAAATGGGCGTTATCGGCTCAAAGGCGGATGATAAAAGAATAGATTGCAGGGAATTTCTAAAAGATGAACTGGCGCTCGTTGCCTCTGCCAAACATTTTAAAGGAATAAAAAGCCAGATAGACATAAAAGAGTTAAAAAAATTGCCTTTTATCATAAGGGAAAAAGGCTCCGGCTCAAGAAAGACATTGGAAGAAACCTTAAAAAAGAACGGCGTCAGCATGGAAGACCTGAATATAGCGGCAGAGGTCGGCTCTACAGAGGCTGTGAAACAATCTGTAAGGGCTGGCATCGGCGTCTCATTTATCTCCCTGTTTGCCGTGAAAGATGAAATACCGCGCAAAACATTGAGAAGAATATCCATCAAAGGCTTTCATGTGTCGCGGCATTTCTATATAGCCACAGATAAGGCACGGGCAATATCCCCAATCTGCCAGTCTTTTATGAAGACACTCACACACACCCTATAGCAAATCTATTTTATATTCAAAAAATCAATTTGACATATTTATAATATCTATAGTATTTTGCTTCCATGGGCAGAGGTTTATCTCGACATGTAATCAAAAGGGTTCTTCTTGGCTCAGTTATAGGTTTTTTTATTGGCTGGATATTTGCCGCATACTGGTTTGGCGGCGCCCTTTCATCCCTGCCCTCTTATTGCCCTATCCCTGTAGGGCTTAAAAATAATACAAATACGATGCCCCTCATCCATCAGGCCGTCGGATTAGCGCTTGGCGCTCTCGCTGGGCTCTTATCCGCCTTTGTGCCCAACAGCCGTTTCGGACAGATTTTTATGGTTGATAAAGATACGGTTATTGTAGATGTCAGGGAAAGGGGCGAATACGAGGCTGGCCATATACCAAACAGCATTTCTATTCCCTTGGCAGAGATTGGGGATATTGACCTCTCTTTTTTGCAAGACAAAAAGGTAATCGTTTACTGCACATCAGGCATAAGAAGCGCAAAGGCTGCTAAAATGCTGAGGAAAAGAGGCATTGACGGAGTTGTAGATTTTAATGGCGGCATAAGGGTATGGTTGAAAAACGGGGGCAGGCTTGATTTTGAATTAAATAACGACGCAGGAGGCAGTTATGCTTAAAAAAATTATTCTCGGAATACTCACATTGCCATTTATACTTGGCTTCTGCATTTCATATGCAGACATTTCATATGCAAAGGAAAGACAGGGGGAAGTTACATTCAATGTTACGGTTGAGGCGCCTGAAAATAGCCAGGATGTAAGGGTTTGGCTCCCCTACCCTGTATCAGATAATGAACAGACCATAGAAGATGTAAAGATTGATGGCAACTTTTCCTACAGCGGCATTTATGGCCAGAAACAGACCGGCGACATAGCCCTCTATGCAGAGTGGACTAAACCTGCAAAAGACAGATTCCTTACCCTGACATTTAAGGCAAAGGCAATAGAAAGAATAAAGAATGATTTTCCGGCAAAGGTTGTTTCTCAGGAATCCGGCATACCTGTTGAGATTAAAGAATATCTCAAAGGTTCACAATTCATACCAATAGATGGGAAAATCAAGGAAGTTGCGCTTAAAGCAACCCGCGGCAAGAAAAGTATAAAAGACAAGGCAGAGGCTGTTTATGACTGGGTCATCGAAAATACATTCAGAGACCAGAATATCAAGGGCTGCGGCACAGGGGATGTAGAACGGATTTTATCGGAAAGAAGCGGCAAGTGCGCTGATATCAGCGGTGTATATGTTGCCATTGCAAGGGCAGCCGGCGTGCCGGCACGGGAGGTTTGGGGCTTAAGACTCGGCAAAAAGCCCGAAGAGGATATCACTGGCGGCCATCACTGCTGGGCAGAGTTTTATATGCCCGGCTATGGCTGGGTTCCTGTTGACCCTGCTGATGTAAGAAAGGCAATGCTTATAGAAAAACTGGAATTAAAGGATGCAAAAACAAAAGAGTATCGGGGCTACTATTTTGGGGCTGTTGATGCATACAGGATTATACTGACCAGAGGAACAAAGGGTTATTACCTGAACCCGGCGCAGAAAGAAGCTCCGCTATCTTATGGTTTTATGTATCCCTATGCAGAGATTGATGGAAAGGCAGTTGATTGGCTGTCCGGCCAGAAGGAATTGAAATATAAGGTTACATTTAAAGAAGTGAATTGAGTATTAAATTGAGACTATCCATAAGAGGTGAGGAGTGATTATATAATATGTGGACTATTAACAGAGGGCTAAGAACAATAGCTGGAATATTTATATTATCCAGCCTGATTTTAACTGAGCTTCATTCAAAATATTGGCTTTTATTCAGCGCCTTTGTCGGCCTGAACCTATTACAATCTGGTTTTACCAATTGGTGCGGGATGATGAAGATACTCAGAAGATTCGGACTGGGTGAGGGAGAATTAGAATCTCAGGCTGCAAGAGAATAGGGGGTATTGTGAAAAGGATTACCTTTATAACTTTTTTTGCTTTTACTTTGTTGATTACAGGCCGGGGCATGGCGGGAGAAACCATTACCATTGCCGGAGATCCATGCAGTGCCCCGCTTGCAAAAGAATTGGGCAGCGCATTTACCAAAAAGACAGGGATACATGTAGATGTATCATCCTTTAGTTGTCAAGCGGGTATTGACCATGCTACCGAAGGCAAGGCAGATATCGGGGTCAACACTAAGAATGAACTCTCATCTGACCTTCAGGGTACAGATGTAACCCATACAGTCATTGCAAAATCACCTATAGTATTAATCGTGAATAAAAAGAACCCGGTAAAAAATCTTACCTATGAACAAGTGCAGGGTATTTTCTCCGGCAAGATAAAAAACTGGAAAGATGTAAGCGACACGGATATGGAGATAAAGAATGTCATGCTGATGCCTTGCGTAACACATGCTATGTCACAGCAAGCCGCCTTATATGGAGAAGACATTGCAAAAATAATTCCCGAAAAGAAAGGCAACCCCTCTACAAATACCAATATCCTCGTAGCTGAAAATGAAGGCGCTATTGGACAACAAATTTACGGGTATGAATCAAAAGATGTAAAGGTTCTTGCTATTGACGGCCTGTTACCGGATAAGAAGACCCTTCCTGTCAAATATAAATTTTATCAGGACTACAATGTTGTAACCCGCTGGAAGCCCCAAGGCAAGGTGAAAGAGTTTATTGACTTTGCCTTAAGCGATGAAGGAATATCCATTATCAAATCAATGAAGCATATTCCTGTAAATCAGTAATTCTTCCATCCTTAAAGCATCATGACGCATATAGCTGCCCGATTTATCAGTCGGGTAACTATCCCTTGTTGAGCCTGCTATTTTTGTGTTAGCCTTCTCTTTAATGCAATCCGTTCAAAAAAAACACTCAAACGCACTCGTAGTAATGCTCAAGGCGCCTGTTGCCGGGCAGGTAAAGACAAGGCTTGTGCCGCCGCTCAGCCCAAAAGATGCGGCAAGGCTCTACAGATGTTTTATCCAAGACACCTTTAGTCGCATAAGCGTTTTGACGGATATTGACATTATTGCAGCATTGGGGACACCTCCCCCTGTCCCCCTGTGGGGACAGATTTCGAATCTGTCCCCAGAAAAGGGGGATAAAGGGAGAGGCGTCCCAAGATTACAGGCAGCAAGGGTAAAAAAGATAGCGCCGCATGGTATAACGATACTCCTTCAAAAAGGCAAAGACCTTGGCGAGCGGCTTACAAATGTTTTCTTGCACCTTTTTTCTCATGGCTATAAAAAGGTGGCAATCATAGGGAGCGACAGCCCTGACCTGCCGATTGAATATATTGAAAAATCTTTTTCTCTGCTAAATAAAAAAACAACTTTAGTTCTTGGGCCTGCTGAAGACGGCGGCTATTATCTTATTGCCATGTCAAATCTCCTCTCTCCCCTGTGGACAGATTTGAAATCTGTCCCCAAAAAAGGGGGGATGGGGGGATTTGCAGGTGAAATATTTCAAGACATCCCATGGAGCGCCAACACTGTCTTTGAAAAAACCATTGAAAAGGCAAAAAGGGCTGGCCTAAAAACAGCAGTACTGCCAAAATGGTATGATGTGGATGATATAGAAAGCCTTATGGTTTTGAGAAAAAATATTAAAGATACCTCTTTTGCAAAAACCAGCAAACTAATAGAAAATATCTTTAAAAGTCTATTTGCTAAACTTGAACAGAGAATAAATTTTATGTTGTAATGTATTTTTATTTATGACAATATATACAATCTATAGTTTTTTGTTATAAAGGGGGATAAGACAATAAGATGAAACAATCTATTTATAAAAACCTGGCAATGTGGCTTATCATAATAGCCACCATGGTGCTTTTATATAACATGTTCAGCCATACTCAGCCGTCACAGGATAAGGTTGTGTTCAGTGATTTTATACAGGCAGTTGAGAATGGAAATGTGGCAGAGGTTACTATTCAGGGGAATGACATATCTGGAAAGTTCAAGGATGGCAAGGAATTCAAGACATTCGCCCCTGACGACCCTGAGCTGGTAAAGACCTTAAGAAATAAAGGCGTGAAGATATCTGCCAAACCTGTTGATCAGTCTCAGTGGTGGGCTATACTCATCTCGTGGTTCCCGATGATCCTTCTCATAGGCGTCTGGATATTCTTTATGAGACAGATGCAGGTGGGCGGCGGCAAGGCAATGGCATTTGGAAAGAGCAGGGCGCGACTTTTGACAGAAAACCAGCAGAAGGTAACTTTTAAGGATGTGGCAGGTGTTGAGGAGGCAAAGGAAGAGGTAGAGGAGATTATTGATTTTCTCAAGGACCCGAAGAAGTTTACAAAACTCGGCGGCCGCATACCAAAAGGCGTGCTTCTTATGGGCTCGCCCGGAACCGGAAAAACCCTTCTTGCAAAGGCAATAGCAGGAGAGGCAGGCGTTCCGTTTTTCAGTATATCCGGTTCTGATTTTGTAGAAATGTTTGTTGGGGTTGGCGCATCCAGGGTCAGGGATCTCTTTCTTCAGGGAAAGAAGAATGCGCCGTGTATAATCTTTATAGATGAAATAGACGCTGTCGGAAGACACAGGGGGGCTGGTCTTGGCGGCGGCCATGACGAAAGGGAGCAGACCTTGAATCAGCTTCTTGTGGAAATGGATGGCTTTGAATCCAATGAAGGCGTGATACTGATTGCGGCGACAAACCGTCCGGATGTTTTGGACCCTGCATTGATGCGACCGGGAAGGTTTGACAGGACAGTGATTGTCCCTAAACCCGACTTGAAGGGCAGGAGCGAGATACTCACTGTCCACGCCAAAAAGGCGCCTCTGGCGGAGGATGTGAATCTTGAGGTGGTTGCAAGAGGAACCCCCGGCATGTCAGGGGCGGATCTTGCAAACTTAGTAAATGAAGCGTCCCTGCTGGCAGCAAGGCGCGGCAAAAATAAAGTTGAGATGACTGATTTTGACGAGGCAAAAGACAAGGTTTTGATGGGTAAAGAGCGGAAGAGCATGATAATAAGCGATGAGGAAAAAAAGAATACGGCATATCATGAGGCAGGCCATACGCTCGTTGGAAAGCTTATCCCCGGCTCCGACCCTGTTCACAAGGTAACCATTATTCCGAGGGGTTACGCTCTTGGCCTTACCCAGTATCTGCCTCTGGATGAAAAACACACTTGGCCCAGGGAATATATTATGGGAAGTATTGCCATAATGATGGGGGGACGGGTTGCAGAGGAGTTGGTGCTCAAACACATGACAACCGGCGCCGGCAATGACATTGAAAGGGCGACAGAGATGGCGCGAAAGATGGTATGCGAGTGGGGTATGAGTGAAAAGATGGGGCCGATGACATTCGGCAAAAAAGAGGAAATGGTATTTCTTGGTAAAGAGATAGCCTCGCATAAAGACTATAGCGAACAGACAGCCATGGAGATCGATTCAGAAATAAAGACAATCGTGCTGGAATGCTATAACAAGGCTAAAAAGATACTGGTTGAAAGGATTGACACCCTCCACAGGCTTGCCACTGCCCTTTTAGAAAAAGAGGTATTGGACGGCGAAGAAATAGATAGAATAATTAGCGGCGGCAATGGCAGCGCTGAGCCTCCGAAAGAAGGGGTTTCAGTTCATGTTGCAACCGCATGAAAGATAAATTAGGAAACAGAAAAACATTTTCCTGATTTTTAACTCATTCCTGTTTCCTGATTTTTATTCCCTTCCTAATTCCTATTCCACGAGGATATTTTGAGATTACCAAGGCAGCTGAATATTACCTCTAAAGAAGAAGCATTCCGTGAGATGTCCAGCATTGGAGTTGATGCTGTGGGTATTCATCTCATGGCTTCCAAACTGCGCCATCTCAATTTAAAAATAGAAGGCTTGACCTGCCCGCAGGCAAATATCCTCAAGCAGGAAATGCTTTCTATCGGAGGAGAGGCTGCGGTAGCAAAAGGCGTTATTACCTGCGACATCAGCGGGTCGGATGCGATACTATCGGGAACAGAGAAGCAGCTGCAGGCTGTTATCAAAAAATTAAACATGCAGCCGTTTGGTTTAAAAAAAGTTGCCATTGCTATAAAGAGCGCACTTGATAATATCTATCAACAAGAGATAATATTTGAGACAAGAAAACAGAAGTTGTTATTAGGAAAACAGACCTTGATTATGGGTATCTTAAATGTTACGCCTGATTCTTTTTATGATGGCGGACATTATTTTAAAAAGGGTAATGCTGTAAATAAGGCATTGCAGATGGCAGAAGAAGGCGCTGATATTATAGATGTTGGCGGTGAATCATCAAGACCTGGCTCAAAAGCTGTTACCTTGAAGGAAGAGCTTACAAGGGTTATGCCTGTTGTAAAACAGATAGCTAAAAGGAGCGCTGTCCTCATATCCGTTGACACAACTAAGGCAGAGGTTGCAGAGCAGGCAATAGATGCAGGCGCTGATATCATAAATGATGTCAGCGCTATGCGGTTTGACCCAAATATGGCGCGTGTATGCGCAAAAAATAAAACCGGCGTCATTCTTATGCACATGAGGGGAACTCCTGCGACAATGCAGATGGATATTCATTATAATGACATTATATCTGATATATTCAACTATCTGGCAGAAAGGGTTTCCTTTGCTGTAAAGGGAGGCGTTAGGCGGGAAAGGATTGCTATTGACCCTGGCATAGGTTTTGGGAAAAATATAGAGGGCAATCTTGAGATTATCAAAAGGCTTTCTGAATTTAATGCCATTGGCAGACCGATAGTAATTGGAACATCAAGAAAATCCTTTATAGGCAAAGTTCTTGGCCTTGAGACAAAAGACAGACTTGAAGGAAGTATTGCTACCATTGCTGCGAGCGTGCTCAATGGGGCGCATATTGTCAGGGTTCATGATGTGAAAGAGGCGCGAATGGCAGCAGATATGGTAGATGCAATTAAAAAATCGTGATCCGTGACCGTTTAGCGTGTCCGTAACAACATGAAACGGTCACGGATAACGGACACGGCGAACGGTATTTTGGAGACTTATGCCGCAACTCTTTTTTGATTTTCGCTGGATCGACTTAATTGACATCTTTATCGTTGCATTTGTCATTTACCGGCTTATGCTCTTGGTCAAGGGAACAAGGGCAGCGAAGATGCTCTGGGGCCTGGCTGTGATAGTCCTTGTATATTTCATATCTCAGAGGATGGAACTGTTAACACTCCACTGGATATTGAGTAATTTTCTCAGCTCCATAGTAATAATCGTAATAGTAGTCTTTCAAAGGGATATACGACGTGTCCTGGTGCAGGTCGGCAGGACTTCTATTTTCAGCAGAGGAGAGGGCATAAAAGAGAAACTTGTTGAGGACCTTACAACAGCAGTGTTTCAGATGTCAGAAAAAAAGACAGGCGCCTTGGTAGTCATAGAAAAGGATGTGGGGATGGGAGATTATCTGGATATAGGCATAGAGGTTGACGCCAAGGTGAGCGCAGAAATGCTCCTCTCTATTTTTAATCCTTCATCACCAACCCACGACGGAGCAGCGATTATAAGAAAAGGAAGGATAAGCAGGGTTGGATGTTTCCTTCCCCTGACTAAAGACCCTGAAATAAGCAAGTCATTAGGAACGCGGCATAGGGCTGCCATCGGGCTTACCGAGGAAACAGATGCCGTGGTTATTGTTGTCTCTGAAGAAACAGGAGAAGTCTCTCTGGTCATGGATGGGAAGATAGATGGAAATATGAGCGCGGCTATATTTCGGGATAGGCTAAAAAACATCTTTCGTGGCGCCCATACGCAGGGCAACTTACGGGCAGCAGTCGATTGGCACGAGGAGGCTTAACAGAGTGAAGGAAAACTTATTGAAAGGGCTTTTTGTTCAGAATATAATGCTCAAGATAATAGCCTTTGCATTTGCAATTGCATTATGGTTCTTGGTAGTAGGCGAAAAGAAGGCAGAGATGGGTTTTTGGATACCTTTAGAATTCAGAAATCTGCCTAAAGACGTTGTAATCACCGGCGAACCGGTACAGGAGATAGAGGTGCGTATTCTCGGCTCAAAGAAGGTTTTAAAGAGTTTTTCTCCAGATAAACTTACAGCATCAATTGACCTCTCTAATGCAAAACCAGGTCTTAACAATTTGCGCATCACCCACAACGACATAAAAACCCCAAAGGGTATAGAAGTAATAAATATAAACCCATCATCTATACTTATTCACATGGAGGCTTTTAGTGAGAGACCGGAGAGCGGCAGCCAAACATTAGAGAATAAAAGATAGGTTGTCTTTTCGTTCTGAATTATGTGGGCACTATTATACAAGGGGAAGGATATGAGAAAACTATTTGGAACAGACGGTGTTCGGGGCGTTGCCAATATTTACCCCATGACTGCTGAGATTGCCATGCAGCTTGGGCGGGCCATCGCATATGTATTTAAAAAAGAACCGCACAGGCACAAGATTGTAATTGGGAAGGATACAAGGCTTTCAGGCTATATGCTTGAAACTGCAATGGCTTCAGGAATATGCTCCATGGGCGTTGATGTCATGCTGGTTGGGCCTCTTCCAACCCCAGGCATTGCATTCATTACAGCCAGCATGAGGGCAGACGCAGGTGTCGTAATCTCGGCATCTCACAATCCATATCAGGATAACGGCATAAAATTCTTTTCCAGAGACGGCTTTAAACTACCCGACAAATTAGAGGCAGAGGTAGAGAAATTTATTTTTGATAATAGCGAGCCTTCCCATAGGCCGACTGCAAGGGATATTGGGAAGGCTTACAGGATTGATGACGCAATAGGCAGATATGTTGTATTCGCAAAAAACACCTTTCCCAAGGAACTGACGCTGGATGGTTTGAAGATAGCGGTTGACTGTGCCAATGGCGCTGCCTATAAGGTTGCGCCGGAGGTCTTGTATGAACTTGGCGCAGAGGTCTTTCCGATTGGCGTAAAACCAGATGGTGAAAATATAAATGAAAAATGCGGCTCATTATATCCGGATGTGGTTGCAAAGTTAGTTAAAGAGAAAAAGGCTGATATCGGCATTACCCTGGACGGCGACGGAGATAGGGTAATCTTAGTGGATGAAAAAGGAAAGGTTCTGGATGGAGATTATCTCATGGCAATCGTGGCAACAAGGATGCTGAAACAAAACACATTAAAAAAGAAAACCCTCGTTACAACTATTATGAGCAACATGGGACTTGAAGAGGCTGTAAAAAAAGCAGGCGGAAAGATAATCAGGGCAAAGGTTGGCGACAGATATGTGGCTGAAGAGATGCTGAAGCACGGATATAATCTCGGCGGCGAACAGTCAGGCCATATCCTATTTATGGACCACACAACAACAGGAGACGGGATTATCTCTGCCTTGCAAGTATTAGCTGTCATGGTTAAGGAGAATAAAAAGCTTTCAGAACTTGCCGCTGCTATGCAGACATATCCGCAGATTTTGCTCAATGTAAAGGTAAAAGAAAAAAAGGAGCTTGCAAAGATACCAACTATTGCTAAAAGAATACAAGAAATAGAATCTAAACTAAATGGAAATGGAAGGCTGTCAGTCAGATATTCCGGCACAGAACCTCTTGCACGAGTAATGTTAGAGGGAAAAGATGCAAAAGAAATAAAAAAGATGGCGAGATATATTGCAGATGCAATAGAAAAGGAGTTAGGTTAATGGCGAGGCTTTCGGTAAATGTAGACCATATAGCAACAATAAGGCAGGCAAGGCGCACTAAAGAACCTGACCCAGTGACTGCGGCCTCTCTCGCAGAAATCGGCGGAGCAGACGCTATAACCATTCATCTGCGCGAAGACAGAAGGCATATTCAGGACAGGGACGCGATAATTTTAAGGAAGACTATTAAGACGAAGCTTAATCTCGAAATGGCTGCAACACAGGAGATGCTCAAAATTGCCCTGGAGCTGAAACCTGATATGGTGACGCTCGTGCCGGAAAAGCGGCAGGAGCTGACAACAGAAGGCGGCTTAGATGTAAGAACCCATAAAGACCACCTTAAAAAATTTCTTGGAACACTGAAAGAGGCTGGCATCAGGGTAAATTTATTTATTGACCCTGAACCGGAACAGATTAAGGCCAGCCATAAAATAGATACAAATGGCATAGAAATACATACAGGCAAATATTGTGACGCAAAGGATGAAATAATGAAGGATAAAGAATTGGAACGTATCTATAATACCGCCCTTCTTGCATCAAAGCTCGGCATGGCTGTTCATGCAGGCCACGGCCTTGATTATTATAATGTAAAGAAGGTAACAGAAATAAAAGAGATTGAGGAGTTTGCCGTTGGTTTTAGCATAATCGCAAGAAGCGTATTTGTTGGCATAGAGAGGGCGGTAAGGGAAATGAAGGAGTTGATGAAATAAAGCTCGTTATACGTGACCGTGAACCGTGTCCGTAAAGAGTAAAACATTTTAAGAGGTAGTTTTTGTACGTTCACGGATAACGGACACGAAACACGGTCTTCTTATGATTTACGGCATCGGCATAGATATCGTTCATATCCCCAAATTCAAGAAAGCGCTTGAACGATGGGGTGATAAATTTAAGAATAGACTTTTCACAGGTAATGAATTGACATATTGTGAAAAAAGGAGATTTTCCGAGCAGCACCTTGCAGTGCGCTTTGCTGCAAAAGAGGCATTTCTGAAAGCCTTGGGTAAAAGAAAAAAGTTTAACGAGATTGAGGTGGCAAATAATAGTGACGGCAAACCTTGCATAAGGATTTCGGATTTCGGATTTCGGATTTCAGAATTAAAAATCCCAAATCCCAAATCCCAAATCCAGAATCTTAAAGCCCATTTGACCCTTTCTCATGACGCAGATTATTGCATCGCACAAGTGATATTAGAAACCGTAAAGGAGGTTTTTGTATGAAGAGAACATCTCTTATTTTCTTATTTATTGTTTTAAGCCTCTATCCATTTATTACTAATGCCGCGGGGCAAGAAAGCGCTGGAGAGGATGAGGCTATTGAGGTAACAACTGACGGAGTTGGAACAATAAAAGACGACGCGGCAGCGGCAAGAAGGTCTGCCATTGATGATGGGCTGCGCATTGCAGTGGAGCAGGCCAAAGGTGTCTTTGTAAACGCAGAAACAGAGGTGGAGAGTTATGCTGCTGTAAAAGATGAGATTGCCACAAAGTGCAAAGGTTATGTAAGGACATATAAGATACTGAATGAAAATAAAGATGATATGGAAAAACTTTACCGTGTGAGGCTTCAGGCAGCGGTTCTTTTATCTAATCCGAAAGAATCGGCGCCGGTGGTTTTTGACGAACAAAAATTCACAGCTAAAATCCCTGATGTAATAAGAGAGGCGATAGCAATCAGTCAAAAAACGAATGAAGTTTCAGAGATGATAAATACGAAAAGGGCTGCTCAATTAAATCCTGAAATGCTTAAAAAACTTCGCAGCCGCTACGTAATAATGATTCAGATGCTCAACTCCATAGAACCACCGAAGGGAAGAGCAGACAAACATCAAATGATAAAAAAGGCTATATCACTCAAAGCAAAGGCTACTCGTTTATATGCAGAGACTCTTACAGGCGAGCCTCACCCTAAAAAGCTCAAATTGGCAAATGGGCTCAATGAGGATGCAAACAGGATCCTCCGTGAGTTAAAGGAAAGATTTCCACACAAAGCATCTGGTTCAAAAGCAAAACTTACGCATCAGCCTCGCATGAGGTAGTGCAAGGGATGGCAATTTACGCAAAAATGAACTACCCCGCAGCAAGCTGACGGGGTATCAAAAACATTAGCCACTTTTTTCGCAGCAAGCTGCGGGGAATTGACCCTCAGCCATTAAAAAAGAAAAATAAATCCTTTTCCCTTCCTTTTCCGGCCCCCCCTTGTCCGCTTCCTTTACATTTGAAAGCGCTAATTTAGTTTATTATTGGGATTCACACAAAAGAAAATTTGTGCAAATTTGGTTGAGCGGTTAACACATGAACAGTTAACCTATAAGTGCAGTAAAAGAGAATTGCTTTTTCAGTTACAAGCGCAAGATTTGAACTACCTTACCTCCATATCTGTTGCCCACTCAACCACTTCACTCGTCACTATCTCCCGCTTGCCCATTAAGTAGCCGTACCATTTGTAAACAGAATCCGCCACAGTGATTATTGCAAGTGCGGCCATCATTGCAACGAGTGTCGCATCTAATTTAAATGTAAATATATCAGCAGGGCTTATTGCCTTTCCAGCCTTGTCTAAGAATATCCAGAAGAGTTGCCACGAAGCAGTCAGGGTCGTCACAAACATAAATAACATGGGCAAAAATGTTACCAATGCGTATTTAAGTCTTCCCATCTTTATGATAATTGTTGTACCGATACAGAAGGCCAGGGCGGCCAAGAGTTGATTGGCCACGCCGAACATTGGCCAGATTGTAGATACGCTTCCCGAGTGGATAAGATATGCCCATGAGCCCACAACAAGAAGGCTTGTAAATATAGTTCCCGGTATCCAGTTGGTCTTTGCAAGAGGTTTGTATACATATCCGCCAAGCTCCTGCAATATAAATCTGGCGACCCTTGTGCCTGTATCAACGGTAGTCAATATAAAAAGCGCCTCAAACATAAGCGCAAAATTATACCAGTAAGGCATAAGACCTTTCATGCCGGGAAGGCTTGAGAATATATATGCCATGCCAACAGCCAGAGAAACAGCTCCGCCCGGCCTTCCTGATACATCAACTCCTACAGTTTGTGAGAGTTCCTGAATCTTGCTTACAGGAAAACCAAGTTGAGCTAATTGCTCAAATGTGAGTTTTGTATTTATAGCAAAGTAATCACCGGGGATAAGTATAGTTGCCGCAATTATTGCAATGACGGCAACAAAACCCTCCGCAAGCATTGCGCCAAAGCCTATCATCCGTATCTCGGATTCGCTCTGTATCATCTTTGGTGTTGTGCCTGATGATATAAGGGAATGAAAACCTGACACCGCGCCGCATGCAATGGTGATAAACATGAAAGGGAAAAGAGTACCCGGTATTATCGGCCCTCCGCCATGAATAAATTTTGTGACCGCAGGCATCTGAACATTCGGCGCAAGCACTATTAAACCTGCGGCAAGCATTAATACCGTGCCTATCTTCATATAGGTTGAAAGATAATCTCTCGGACAGAGAAGCAACCAGACAGGCAACACAGATGCAACAAAGCCATACACTGCCATAAGAAACACGAGGGTGTTTTTATTCAGATTGAAATACGATTCAAGACCTGAGCCGTGGATATATTTCCCGAGTGTCACGGCAAGGAGGAGCAATACAACGCCGATGACGCTTACCTCCAGCACCTTGCCGGGTCTCAATTTGTAGAGATAGATGCCCATGAAAAGGGCTATAGGTACCGTAGCAGCAATAGTAAATGTTCCCCATGCGCTATGAGTAAGGGCGTTTACAACAGCCAACCCAAGACCTGCCAAGGCAACTATTATGATGAATAATATGGCGAGTGCTGCGGTAATGCCCGCAACAGGGCCAATCTCATCTTTTGCGATCTGGGCAAGGGAGCGGCCGTTTCTTCTGACAGATGCGGCAAGGATTACAGTATCATGCACAGTTCCGCCCAACGCTGCACCAATAAGTATCCAGAGAAAACCGGGGAGATAGCCAAACTGCGCAGCCAGCACCGGCCCTATGAGCGGCCCTGCGCCTGCAATGGCTGCAAAGTGGTGGCCAAAGAGGACCCATTTATGCGTAGGGTGATAGTCTCTTCCGTCCGCAAGCCTCTTGGCAGGAGTGATCCTTCTCTCATCAATACTTAACACCTTTGCAGTAATAAATGCGCCATAGAGGCGGTATGAGATGATAAAAAAACAGGCCGCTGCAATAACAAACCACAGGGCATTCACATGTTCTGATGGATTGATTACCTGTGTTACAACACCAAGCGCAAATGCGCCGACAATGGCTAAGATGCTGATGATAAGGTTGGATAACTTCATAGGCTTTAATTATAAGACAGGAAGGGAGTCAGGTCAAGGCTGGTTTCTTATTTCAGGCTGGACAAAAATAAAAATGCAGGTTTTTTAGGCCTGCATTTTAAGAAAGGTATTTTACTTTTTTCTATTCACTAATCGCTGTTCTTACGTTCCCATCTCCCATGATGCAAGATACTTTTTCTGCTCTGCTGTAAGGGTATCTATCTTAACACCCATGGAGATAAGCTTTAACCGTGCAATCTCTTTATCAATATCTGCCGGGACTTTATAGACCTTTTTCTCCAGTTTCTTGAAGTTCTTGATTACATATTCTGCTGAGAGGGCCTGATTTGCAAAACTCATATCCATAACGCTTGCAGGATGGCCTTCTGCTGATGCAAGATTTACAAGTCTGCCGTCTGCTAAGAGACATATTCTCCTGCCGTCTTTCATAAGATATTCTTCAACAAAATCCCTGACAATCCTTGTGCCGATGCTCAGAGATTTGAGCCCTTCTATATCAAGTTCAACATTAAAGTGGCCTGAGTTTGATACTATGGCGCCGTCCTTCATTACCTTGAAATGCTCTTTTCTGATGACATTGACATTGCCCGTGACAGTGCAGAACACATCGCCAATCTTTGCCGCCTCTGCGATGGTCATAACCCTGAAGCCGTCCATGACAGCCTCTATGCCTTTCATCGGGTCAATCTCTGTTACGATAACATCTGCGCCCATGCCTTTAGCCCTCATGGCAAGACCCTTGCCGCACCATCCGTAACCGCATACAACAAATTTAGCGCCGGCCAGAAGTTTATTCGTTGCCCTGACAATGCCGTCAATTGTTGACTGGCCTGTGCCATATCTGTTGTCAAACAAGTGCTTTGTGTCGGCATCGTTTACGGCAATGACAGGAAACAACAGCACATTTTTTGCTGCCATGCTTTTCAGCCTAATAACTCCGGTTGTAGTCTCTTCTGTTGAGCCGATAATATTTTTGATAAGTTCTTTTCTGTCGCCATGTAATGCAGCCACAAGGTCTGCGCCGTCATCCATAGTAATATGAGGCTTTGCATCCAGCGCTGCGTTGAGATGCTGATAGTATGTCTTGTTGTCCTCGCCTTTGATTGCGAATACCGGTATGCCGAAATCTTTTACTAATGACGCTGCCACATCGTCCTGTGTGCTTAATGGATTTGAGGCACAAAGGTAAGTTTCCGCTCCGCCTTCTTTCAATGTCCTCATAAGATTTGCCGTCTCAGTGGTAACATGGAGACATGCGGCCAATTTGTAACCCTTAAGAGGCTTTTCCTTTGCAAACCTGTTCCGTATAAGTCTTAAAACAGGCATATCCTTTTCAGCCCATTCAATCCTTAGTTTGCCTTTTTTTGCCAAACTAATATCCTTTACATGATACTTCATTAAACCTCCGGTTTAAATTTACGATTTTCGATTGTCGCTTTTCGAATTCGTAAATCGTAATTCGTAAATCGTAAATCTACAGTTTTGCCGCTTTCTTCAATGCCTCTGCCTTGTCAGTTCTTTCCCAGGTAAATTCTGGTTCATTTCTACCAAAATGGCCATTGACAGCAGTCTTTCTATAGATAGGCCTTAAAAGGTCAAGCGTCTTTATTATATCTGCAGGCTTCATTTTGAAGTTTTCTTTTATAAGCTCTGCAATCTTCTCCGGCGCAATCTTTTCTGTGCCAAATGTGTCAACCATAACCGATACCGGTTCTGCAACACCTATTGCATAGGCAATCTGCACCTCGCATTCATCTGCAATGCCTGCTGCAACCACATTCTTTGCGATATATCTTCCCATATATGAGGCAGACCTGTCTACCTTTGATGGGTCTTTACCGGAAAATGCTCCGCCGCCGTGGCTTCCGTGGCCGCCGTATGTATCAACTATTATCTTTCTTCCTGTTAGACCGCAGTCACCCTGAGGTCCACCTACAACAAATCTCCCGGTCGGGTTTATATGGTATTTTGTATTTTTATCCAGATACTCTGCTGGAATAGCCTTCTTTACAACCTCGTCGATTATAGCATCTCTCAGTTTTTTATTATCAATATCAGGTGAGTGCTGGCTTGAAACCACTATGGTATCAACTTTTACAGGTTTATTATTGATATACTGGATGGTAACCTGTGATTTTCCGTCAGGCCTCAGAAACTTAAGCTCGCCTTTCTTCCTTGCCTCTGCCAGCCTCTGTGTTATCCTGTGCGCAAAGTGTATGGGCATTGGCATAAGCTCCGGCGTATGGTTGCACGCATATCCAAACATAAGCCCCTGGTCTCCAGCGCCCTGCTCTTTGCCTTCGGTAGTATCAACGCCCATTGCGATGTCAGGTGATTGTTTATCCAAAGTTACCATGACAGCACAGGTATGGGCATCAAAACCTATACTGGCATCGGTGTAGCCTATATCCCTTATGGTATTTCGCACAACCTCGGGATAATTTACCTGAGCCTTTGTTGTTATCTCTCCTGCTACAAGCGCCAGACCTGTTGTCACCAATGTTTCACATGCAACCCTGCTCTTCGGGTCTTGTGCTAATATTGCGTCAAGAACTGAATCAGATATTTGGTCAGCAACCTTGTCAGGATGCCCCTCGGTAACAGATTCGGATGTAAAAAGATAATTCTTAATCCCCATATTCAAAAACCTCCTTTTTCGCAAAAAATTTTAAAAGTATTAGGATAAACATTTTCACTCAATTATGTCAATACATTTCTTAATATGTCTTTGATATAGATGATTCTCCGTAACAAAAAAATCCACCGTGGAATACTATAACTACGATGGAGCAGATTCGTTCAGTGAAATATTGGTGCCGAAGGGGGGATTCGAACCCCCATGGGTCGCCCCACTAGCACCTCAAGCTAGCGTGTCTGCCATTCCACCACTTCGGCATATACTTAAACTATTTAGTAGTTGTATTAGAGGTATCTTGTGGCGCTGTTGCTGGTTGCGCTTGCTGCGGGGTCTGTTGAACCTCTTTTTTTGCAGCAGGGACATCCTTCATAATAGAACCGGTTACCCTATGGGCAGCCATATAGGTAAGATAGAGGGATGTTATCATAAATATAACAGCACATCCAGCTGTCATCTTAGTTAAGAATGTAGCCGGCCCAGCGCTTCCAAAAAGCGTCTGGCTTGATGAGCCGCCAAATGACGCCCCTATGCTTGCCCCTTTGCCAGCCTGAAGCAGCACCACAATAACAAGAAATATGCTCACAAGGATGTGAAGTATTATTACTGCTGTATACATTTATTTGCTACCTCCTGAATAATAGGCTATAGGCTATGGGCGATAGGCTATTGGTTTTTATCCCAAAAATCAATGTCTATTTTTGGATGTCCATTGCCTATTACCTATTGCCTCTCGCCTGTTTTTTTAAACTTTACAATCCTGGAAAATGAATCAGCCTTTAAAGATGCTCCACCTACCAATGTGCCATCTATGTTTGGTTGAGCCATAATACCATCAATATTATCTGGGTTAACGCTTCCGCCATATATAATCCGAGTCTCTTTAACTGCCTCCAGATTAAACATATCGTATAAAAGCTCCCTTATTGAGTTGTGTATTTCCTCTGCCTGTTCAGATGTAGCTGTCTTGCCGGTTCCAATAGCCCATACTGGTTCATACGCTATTGTTACATCCTTCATCTGACCATTGCTGATTTTTCTCAGGCCTTCTTCCACCTGCTTCTTAACAATCGTAATGGTCTTCCCTTTTTCTCGCTGTTCCAGAGACTCGCCAACGCAGAATATTGGCTTTAAACCTTCCTTTAATGACGACAAAATCTTTCTATTTACAATCTCGTCTGTTTCATTAAAATGCTGCCTTCTCTCAGAATGTCCTATTATAACATACCGGCAGCCAACATCTTTCAGCATCTCCGGCGATATCTCGCCTGTGTAAGCGCCGCTTTTTTCCCAGAACACATCCTGGCCGCATAATTTAATAGGAGTCTCTGCCAGAAGATAGTTTATATGGTGCAGGGCTGTAAATGGCGGAGCTATTGCTACTTCAACATTGCTTACCCCTTTTATAGCATCTCTGAGCTTCAACACCAGCTCTACAGCCTGGTTGATGGTCATGTACATCTTCCAGTTTCCTGCGATAAGGGGGAGTGTCATAATGGTTAAGGTTAGAGGTTGGAGGGTATAGAGGCCTTTGCCTCAAACCTCATACCTCAAACTTATTTATACCGCCTTTGCAACCCTATTATTTTGCTTTTTATAATGTCTTAATGCCGCAATGCCTGGCAAATCTTTACCCTCTAACAGCTCTAAAAATGCGCCGCCGCCTGTTGAAAGATACGACATCTTTGCGTATTCGCCTGCCCTGTGGATGGCCACATCCGTATCACCGCCGCCCACAATAGTCAGCGCGTATGTGTTGGCCACATTGGTAACCATCTGGAATGTGCCTCTGCTGAATGCGTCCATCTCAAATACGCCCATAGGGCCGTTCCATATAATAGTTTTTGCGTTTTGTATGGCCTCGCCAAAAAGTGTTGTTGTTGCAGGGCCTATGTCAAGGGCCATCCAATCCTTTGGTATCTCCTGATATGTTACAACCTTTGTCTCTGCTGAAGGGTCAAACTTATCCGCCACAACAAAGTCAACAGGCAGATATAATTTAATATTCCGCTGCCTTGCCTTTTCTATGACAGTCTTTGCAGTGCTCAGGGCTGAATCATCCACAAAGGATTTGCCAACCTCATAATCAAGCGCCTTAAAAAATGTTAAGGCCATACCGCCGCCTATAATAAGCTTATCTACCTTTTCACATAGGCTGAGTAAAATACCTATCTTATCAGATACCTTTTTCCCGCCGACAATGGCAATCAAAGGCCTGATTGGATTTTCCATCGCCTTTTTGAAGTAGGTAAGTTCTTTCTTCATCAAAAAGCCGGCGCCGCAGAGCTTTACATATTTAGTTACAGCCACATTTGAGGCATGGGCGCGGTGCGCTGTAGCAAAGGCATCGTTTATATAAACATCGGACAGATTGCCCAATTTCTTTCCAAACTCATCGTCATTCTTTTCTTCCTCAGGATGAAACCGGAGATTCTCAAGCAACAAAACATCCCCCTGTTTCATGCCGGACACTATTTTTTCCGTTTCGGTTCCCACACAGTCAGGGGCCATAACCACATCTTTTTCCAAAAGCCTGCCAAGCCTTTTGGCAACCGGGGCAAGGCTCATATCAGGAACTCTTTTCCCCTTGGGTCTTCCGAGGTGCGATGCCAGAACAACCTTAGCGCCCTCATCCAGCGCATAATTGATGGTCGGAAGCACCGCCCTTATCCGTGTGTCTTCTGTAATATTTCCCTTGTCATCCAAAGGCACATTAAAATCGACGCGGATTAAAACCCTCTTTCCCTTTATGTCCAGGTCATCTATATATATTAAATCCAGATCCAATGAAAACCTCCAAACAATATTTGAGCCTCTTGTGATTGAAATCTATATCGGTTGTTACTGTGTATCATTGGCATCTCCATTCATAAAATTCTATTTGGGACATATATTCAGTAGGGTAAGTAGGACTAACGCAACCAGAACTAGGCACGCAGTCCTCATAATTGGGGGTGTTAGTCCCGTAATAGATAGAAAGATGATCACCCTTAGGAATATATATTGTTTTATAGAGACCTGAAATAACTTCACAACTCCAATAGTAGGAGGGAGGGCTGCCATAAAGCCACCACCCCTCTGGATAAGACCCTCGCACACCAAACCATTTACAATAGTATGGATAGGATATAACATTAACTAATACCCACGCCCCACCAGGTAGTCTTACATCTTTTGTAGCCTGATTTCCACAACTGTCTTTTACTGTAATTGTTGCCGTTCCACATTGTCCTGATACAGTCACAACTCCACTTTGAGTTATAGAACCTTTGCTGATGCTCCATGCATATGGCTCTGTCCCTCCGCTTGCTGTGTATTGGCTGCCGTTAGTAGGGGCATCGGGGCCGGAGAGGGTTACAGTAGCAGGTTCCTGAGAACTACAAACTATGCAAGGGTTAGGATCTCTTGTTGCTGATTTACGCTTCCACTTGCCATTTGGAGAATATTCAAGGTGCAGATGAGGTCCACTTACACCACCAGTGCTATCTGCCTTTCCTATTGTATCACCCTTATTGACAGGCATTCCTTCGTATAGCTGGTTGGTGCTACCTTCTTGAAGATGGGCATATAATGTCGTTGAGTCGTCTTTATGTTTTATCACCACATATTTACCCCACCCTTTTCCCTTTTGTCCAAGACGGTTTGTTTCTTGCTTAAAATTCCATCCATTTGGCACAAGCACATTTCCATCTGCCACTGATAGTACATTGTCCCCATCCGCTGCTTTGTAATCTGTGCCGTAATGCCTTTGCTTTGGTTTTTTGGTGTTATTAAATGGATCTTTAATGGTCAGTGGGCTTTCAAGCGGCGAACCCCAACCCGCTCCTTCACAACCTGATTGTCCATAAGCAAAAGTAACAAAGTTAGGGCTAAGAAGTAATAAAACGGTAGCTAAAAAACGAATTGTCAATAGTAGATTCCTCATAATTTTATATCCTCTTTACTTGAAAGTGGTTCCAACAATTATGATTGCCTCATATGTACTATCAAGATGACGCAAGTCTGTAAAAGCATCGTCTGATAATGTGGCATGGACAGTCTTGGTTACAGAATCAAATGTTGAGACAAAATCATCGCTGAAATGGTCATAGAGCTCCGGGGCATCAGGTGGCTCATGAATCTGAGCATATGCATGTATTTCATAATTTGAAGGAAGAGAAGCAATAAAAGAGTCTGGAACATTAAGAAGCACATCAAAGGAGGCTGTAGGTGCAACATAACCTGAATTTATCCTTATCTCATAAGGGAGTCTTGGGCCTTCGGCAGTTACATTAAAATCTTCCTCTGTTTCAGGCAAAGAAGTAGCCGAAACAGTAACATTCTGACTGGCGGCAAACGCCCCAGCAGGAAATGTTACTGAAGCATATCCCTCAAGTGTAACTGTTCCACCTTGGGGTGAAATTGTACCAGTTGCTATGGGATAACATCCTTCACATAAAACCTTTACTGTTATGTAGTTTCCCCCTTGACCTTTTAAGGTAACTGTAAGGGTATTGGTGGATTGAATGGATATAACCTTTGAAGCAGGATTGTTAGTTCGTAAATCCCATGAGTTAATTATCTCTACCCCATTTATCGAAACTGATACATTCTTTACCTCATTCAATCCATTTGCTCCACTCTGAACCCATAAGGTATATGTCCCTGTGGTAGAGGCTGCCTGAAAGGTATCTGTGTATGTAACTGGTTTTCCTTTTGGTTTATCATACTGTTTGGGGCCGAATATCGTTACAGAAGTGGTCTGGGAAAAAGAAAGATTTGCATTTATCAATAAAATAGAACATAAGCCAAGTATACCTACAAAATATCTTTTAATAGATTCCATACTATTACCTCCTCTAAAAATAAATTTTTGATTGCCACATTTCTATGACGATTTTCTTATACCCCTTTCTCTGCCATCATCCTAACAAGGTCTTTCATCCTGCAAGAAAATCCCCATTCATTATCATACCAGGAAAACACCTTTACCATCCTCTTTCCGATGACCTTTGTTAATTTTGCGTCAAAGATGGAAGAGTGCGGGTTGCCTTTGAAATCAACAGACACCAGTTCCTCATCGCAGTATTGCAATATCCCCTTCAACTTTCCATCCGCCGCCTTCTTCACAACATTATTTACATCCGCATCTGTAACATCTTTTTCAAGTTCTGCTGTTAAATCCACAAGAGATACCGTAGGCACAGGCACCCTAACTGCAATGCCGTCTAATTTGCCTTTTAGTTCAGGAATGACTAAAGACACCGCCTTGGCAGCGCCGGTTGTTGTCGGTATCATTGACAGGCCGGCAGCCCTCGCCCTTCTTAAATCTTTGTGAGGAAGGTCTAAAATCTTCTGGTCGTTTGTGTAGGCATGAACTGTTGTCATAAGCCCCCGCACAATCCCAAACTCCTCTAACAACACCTTTGCAACAGGCGCAAGGCAGTTGGTTGTGCAGGATGCGTTGGAAATGACATGATGCTTATTCGCGTCATACTTGTCATGATTTACGCCCATACAGATAGTCAAATCCTCATTCTTCGCAGGCGCTGATATGATAACCTTTTTTGCGCCTGCTGTTATATGTCCTGCCGCCTTTTCCTTGTCAGTAAAAAGACCTGTGCATTCCAGCACAACATCTATCTTCAAATCCTTCCACGGAAGTTGGGCAGGGTCTTTTATGGCCGTAATCTTTATCTCTTTGCCATTCACTACAATTAAGTTGTCTTTTGCCTTTATGTCAGCATCCAGTATTCCAAACACAGAATCGTATTTGAGGAGGTGTGCAAGGGTTTTGGCATCGGTAACATCATTTATTGCCACAAAGTCCAAGTCTTTCTCTTTCAAGGATGCTCTGAGAATATTTCTGCCAATCCTTCCAAAACCGTTGATTGCAATCCTTGCAGACATTCGTAAACCTCCTCACAATATCTTCTTTTTTCAAAGACTTAAATATTATAATTATTCATCATCAAAAGGCAAGGTTTTTTTGAGATAACAGTGAATTACCACCAGTAAGCTGGCGGGTAATTCACTTTATGGTTTCTTTTAATAAGGCTGCGGTAGTCTTGAGAGATATTTGCCCCGGCGCTGAAGATTTTGTTACAGAACAGTATGTCAGGAGAGAACCGAGCATAGGAAAGAGTATCCGTGACACAATTCCCATGCTCCCCATCGCAATGGTAATGATACCGCTATGAGACGCAGCAAGCGAAGCAAGTCGTATTATATCTTTTTTGTTTTTTGCAAAGGCAGCTATTTTAACTATATCCCCACCCGCCTTTTTGCTGTTCTTTATAATTGCCTCAAGCTTTTTTTGCTCAGGTGTGTTTTTAAAATTATGATAAGAGACAATTACCTTTTTCTTAAACCTGTGGGCTTCTTTAATTACATCTCCTAATATCTTCTTTGAGCCAAGCTCAATATCAACTGCGTCAACAAGCGGCATGATATTTTGAAACAACCTCAGCCGTTCCTTCTCGCTTATGCCGCTTTTTCCACCCTCTGCCTTGCTTCTTATAGTTGCAAGGAGAGGCAATTTTTTAGTTTGAATATGCTTTACAATTTTTTGAACAGCAACAACATCCTGTTTTTTAAAGCAATCTATACGCAGCTCTAAAAGGTCTGCCCCGTCCCTTTTGGCCGCAGCTATTGCCTTCCTGTCTTCTCCGTCTACGATAACAGCGGCTATTCTTGGAGTATCTCCAAGTTTTAGTTTGCCGATCTTCATTTTATGAGAATCCCCGCATACCCTACAACATGCACATAATCTCCGCTCGTATCGCCCGATGTTGCATAGTTAACAAGCTCCGCCTTCTTTGCCCCGAGTTCTTTTGCTGCTACAAGGGCAATGGTCGCAGGTATTATCCCGCACATGCTTATATCCTCTTTAGACACTGTTTCCATAAGCACTTTGGGATTTAGCTCAAGGATTTTGTCTATGGCCATCTTATCTTTTTTCTTTGTTACAGCATCTGATTCATAGTGGTTCATGTCTGAGCTTACAGCAATTAAAACCTTACCATCATATTTACGAATTACATTTGCAACGGCCTTTCCCAATTCTTCGCATTCCTTATAGGCAAGATACATAATAGTTACAGGAACTATGCTGGCCTTTTTATTGAAATGATGTATGAATGGCAATTGCACTTCAAGTGAATGCTCTCTTAGATGGGCTGTTTGGTCGTCTGAAAATGTATGAGATTCTTCAATCAAGAGATGGGCTAATTCTTTATTTATATTGACCTTGCCAAAAGGCATCTCCCACTCACCGCTTGACATTATTGCCACTCTTTCACCAAGCCCTGTGTGATTGGGGCCGAGGAGAATAATATTGTCAGGTATATTCACAGCAGAGTATATAGAGCCAGCCACTTTTCCAGAATATATATAACCTGCATGCGGCGCAATAATTGCCAGAGCATCTTCCTTTGGAGCATTCTCTTTTACCATCGAGTCTACGGTTTTCTTGAGCGCCGCAGGTTCGCCGGGATAAAACTGATATGCTACCGCAGGTCTTCTCAGCATTGTTCCCTCGCTTCTCTCTCCGTAAGTTTGCTAAATTCTATCAGAAACATGTTGTGATGTCCACTATGCCGCATAATATGCCGCATAATATTACCAACTCAAGCTGCACTTGACCGTTTTTCTTTCTCTGCTATACTTACCGCCATAAAAGGAAAAATATACCATGATAAAATTTAACGGAGTAAATCATTTGGCTATGGCCACAGGGGATATGGATAAAACCATACGCTTCTGGCGGGACTTGCTTGGCATGAGGTTGGTAGCTGGTTTGGGCCAGCCTGGTTACCGGCATTACTTTTTTGAGATTTCCCAAAACGACCTCATCGCTTTTTTTGAATGGCCTGGTGTTAAGTCTGTCCCCGAAAAGGTGCACGGCCTGCCTGTGAAAGGACCTTTTATTTTTGACCACGTATCCTTTGGCATTGAAACCGAAGATGGTTTATGGGAACTCAAAGACAAACTCTCGGCAGCGGGGTTCTCTGTCTCAGATGTTATTGACCACGGCTTTATCCATTCAATATATGCCTATGACCCGAATGGTATTCCCATTGAGTTTAGCCATAACAAAGAAGGAGTTGATGTCAGGAAGAATCCTGCGATGAAAGACACAACGCCTTCTGCCATTACCGGCGAAGGTTCAGAGCCTCATTTTGACAAATGGCCTAGCGCAACAATGCCTACACCAAAGAAAGAACGCAAGGTTTATCCCGGGGCTGGAAGCGAATTGTTTCACGGAAAAAAGAAAGGACAGTAAGCAGCTATTGCTTTCTGCGATAGTGATTCATTTATTAGCAGGTCGCTGAAAAAATCCGAGAACAGTGCGCATGTCATTCTGAGCAAAGAGAAGAAGAATCTGCTTATTTAAAAGAACCCCAGCCATAAATGGCTGAGATTTTTCTAAGTCAAGAACTTTGTTGTTTACAACCTATTAGCCAACAGGGCATATTTACCGTCTGTCTTGAGAAGCATCAAATGAGCTATGGTTTGTAATTTTTCTATGTTTTGCTTACTTGTTATTACAAGAATGTATTGAGAGCTTTCCTTGCTTATAAGTTCTTTTAAACCGCTCTCTCCATCAAGTTTCAGAATTTTCCCTCTGCTATAAAATGCGATGCTCGGCTGATTTATCTCATAAGTCGCAAGCACGCCATCTGGGCCTAAATTTTCTCTGGCATAGGCAGAATACTGATAAAGGGTCTTTTGAAGGTATATATTAACAGGCGGCACACCATACGCCCTCAACAATATAAGCAATGCAACCGTTGCAACCGCTATTCCTCCGATTGCAAGGAAGTTATATCTTCCCCGCAGCAGGATAAAACTCAATACCACAATTACTGAAAAACATATCCCTATGCCTGTAAAAAGATGTGGGGCAAAAACTATTTCTGTGGGTATCCGTAGCGGAAAAAAGAAATAAGTTATCGCAGCTGATAGAGAAATAAGTACAAGGAAACCACAGGCAGTGTATAGCCAACTTCTTTTAAACCCTTTTTCTATAAGCTCATTTATCATAAGACCGGTTACAACTGCCATAGCCGGGTAAAGAGGCATAATATAATTCGGAAGCTTTGTTCTTGAAAGAGAGAAGAAGATAAATACAACAAGAAACCATATTGTACAAAAAAGATATGTTCCTTCTGTCTCCTGCCCCCCGCTTGAGGCATGCGGGGGCAGGCCCCTGACCCTTATCTCCCGGCTTTCTTTAATTCCCTTGTAAAAGGCGTTGGGCAAGAATGCAACCCATGGGAAAAAACCTCCGAGTATGACTGGTATATAAAAATATATCGGACCGCTGTGGCTTGAAATAACCTCTGTATATCTCTGGAAGTGATGTTTTATTACAAATGCATTGAAGAACTCCCAACCATGTATATAAAGCTGGGCAATATACCATGGAGCAGCAATCGCAAAAAAGGCCAGCAAGAATCTTGGAACCAACAAAGGCTTTATATCCTTTACCTTCCCTGCTGCCAAAATGTAGATAAAGGCAATACCTATTGGGAAGAGTATGCCTATCACCCCTTTTGTCAATACTGCCAGAGCAGAAAAAATCCAGAATAAGAGATACCACTTATTATAAGATGTGGGATGTGGGATGTGGGATGTGGGATAAAAACCAAGATAAAAACTGTAAAGAGACGCTGTTATGAAAAATGTCAGTGTCATGTCTGTAACCGCTGAATGGCTGTAGACAAAAAACTCTAAATTTAACAGCAGGCAGAGGCCTGCCAGTATCCCTGCCCTCTCACCATATAATCGTTTAATAAAAAAGAATGTCATGATTACAAGGGCTGCTCCAAACATGGCAGAGATGAATCTTGCGGAAAACTCGTTTATGCCAAACAATTTAAATGCAATGGCCATAAGCCAGTAAAAAAGAATCGGCTTATCGTATCTCGGCTCATAATTATAGGTTGGGGTAATATAGTTGCCTGTCTCAACCATCTCCCTCGCTGCCTCTGAAAACACAGCCTCATCCACATCAAACAAGAGAAAACCGTTTAACTTTAAAAATGAGATAAATACAGCCAGCGAGATAAAAAGTCCTGCCTTCCAATGTTTTCTGGCCTCTGAAAATAGAAACATGCTGACTCCGGTCCCAAGTATTGCCCCGCCTATAACATCTGACGGATAATGAGAGCCCAGAGAAACCCTTGAAAGACCGACCCCTATTGCTATTGCATAGAAGATTGGAGATAAACGCGGATATGATTTTGATAGTGCATAGGCAAGGGCAAATGAAACCGTGGTATGCCCGGACGGGAACGAATTAAACCTTCCGCCCATGTCAAATAGCATTGGGTTTTCCAAAAATAAAAGTATATCTGTACCGCTAAAATTAGGCCTTGGTCTTGTAAAAGCTATTTTAAAGAGATGAGTGAAAAAACCTGCTGCTAAAACAATCCCTAAACCATAAATACCGCTATTTCGCATATTTTCTCTCTTACTTATGATTCCTATTACAAAGAGGAATACACATACTGCTGTAAGGGTTAAACCATCGCCAATTATGCTTAAAAATTGGGCCGCTACAGCAAACCCTTCCACTTGAAAATTACTTGTAAAGGAATCAATCTGCAAACTAAAGATAAATACAGCAAGCGATGATAATATAAGAATAATATTCTTTTTCATAGAATTACCCACCCAAAAACTCTCCGCTTAATAATTCTCAAGCGATGGCCAGTAAGAATATCTGTAATGAATGTAAAAATCAAGGATACAATTGGAATAGTGAATAAAAAATGGATAGAGCGGAAGGAAATGAGATTTTTTTACGATGGGTCTTGTTTGAGATATCTTTGAAAAAAGACTATGAAGATAAGAATGCAGGAGAGGCAACAATGCCTGTTTCTTTAATTTAGCTTGTTGAAAAACTCAACAATCTCTGATTACACTGATTGAAACTCCTTGAAATGTCTGTGTAATCATTTTTTATAACTCAAATAACCAATGACATTCAATAATTTTCATACACTTTCATTTTTCTAAAGATCATTATTTAACTTAAACCAACCTCATGGTTACTGTGTTAACTTTAGCGGGTGTTATTATCTCAAAATAGGCTTCTTACAACAGCCCTTGCATGTCCCATATTACGGACATCCTGACGTTCTTTTCAAAGTGATTATCATGAACGCCACGGATGTTGTCAAGGAATTTAAAGGAGTTATCAATCAGTAAACAGCCTGTCCTGAGCCCTTCCATCCCGTTCTCCCTGAGCGCTCGTCTTAGCACACAGAAGACTTCTCGAAGGAGAACAGTAGCTCAGAAAATGCCGTAGATTCGGGATGTCCCCCCAAAGTCCTTCAAGCCTTGCCAATCTGCCCGTGTTTTGGGATGGAAAAGGTTTCCTCATACCGTTGTCAAAATAACAAATGTCAAAATAACAAAAGCTGAATACCCCGCATTTACTAAAGATGAGTCTATAATTGACTGCAACTCTGTCACTAAACATTCTATAGATGAAATTATTGAGATGTTTCAGAGCAATGGGAAAATGCTTTGGGCAACAGGCCGTTTACTTTTGGTCTTGCTGGCTATCTATAAAAAGTCAAGATTAAAGCCCTGCCCTTCCCCCGAAATAGCGGACACACCGAAAGGTTAGGTTATAATAGAACCTTAAAACCTAAGGAGGTGTGAAATGCAAGAGAGAAAGGTGAATAGG
>Ga0209751_10000693_pt1 | contig 35945 bp, 33 predicted proteins | sample RifCSP13_1_FD_184019 | JGI IMG/M metagenome (GOLD analysis project Ga0209751, IMG submission 184019) | Soil microbial communities from Rifle, Colorado - Rifle CSP2_sed 13_1 (SPAdes) (version 2) | ecosystem: Environmental > Terrestrial > Deep subsurface > Rock core/Sediment | place: Rifle...
CCTCGACGTTGCGCCACACGCCGGTCGAGTGGGAATACTTGCCGGTCAGCAGGCTCGAGCGGCTAGGGCAACACACCGGGTTCACGACGAACGCGTTGGTGAAGGTGACGCCGCGGTCCGCGAGCAGCGTCTGGACGTTCGGCATCGCCCAGAGGGTGTCGGCACGCTGGTCGTCCGTGTAGATGATGACCACGCTGGGCGGCTCCGCGGACGTGGCGGCACCGCGGACCGGAGCAAGCAATACCCCGGCAGCGAGCACGGGGGCGACCGCCCATCCACGTGCGCCACGGGATCTGATCGCGGATCGCATCTCATAAGGTGAAATCGACGAGAGTCACCACCCGGCGCATCCCGGGACGGAAAAGCTTCGACTAAGGCTCGGCAAAGACCGGGCCGACTTCTCAGGCCGGGCCCAAGATCACGAGCGGGCGCGCGTGGGCGCCCCTATCCCGGTAGACGCCTATCAGTCGGTCGCCGGGACCGAAGACCCCGTAGGGGCCGGCGATCCCAGCGGGACCCAGGATCCTTCCGTGCGAGGCGGCTACCGCCTCCTCCTGATCGATGTCCAGCCGGGGGAGGTGCGCGACGGCCGCCTCGAGAGGAAGCGGGTCCCCGGGCGCCTCGGGCCGACCGGCCCCGGCGAGCGCGAACTCACCGATGCTCGTTCGAACCAACCTGACGAGGTACGCACCGCACCCAAGCGTGCTGCCGAGGTCGGCCACAAGCGCGCGCACGTAGGTGCCGCTGCTGCACGTCACCCGGAACTCGACGTCCCGGCCGTCGAAGCCGAACACGTTGAACGCCTCGATACGGATCGGCCGGGCCTCGGCTTCGACGGCCTCGCCTCGCCTCGCCGCCTCGTAGAGCTTCTTGCCTCCCACCTTCACGGCCGAATACGCGGGTGGTCGCTGCATGGACTCCCCCACCAGCGCCCGGGCCGCGCGCTCGACGTCGCACCTTTCGGCGGCGACCGGCGCCGTCCTAACGAGCGCGCCCTCGGCATCCAGCGTGTCCGTCTCCTCGCCGAGCCGCGCCGTGCCCTCGTAGGTCTTGTCGAGCTCCGACAGGAAGCGGAGGAGCCGGGTCGCACGTCCGACGCCGAGCAGAAGGAGCCCCGTCGCCATGGGGTCGAGCGTCCCCGCGTGCCCGACCTTTCGCGTGCCCAGGGCCCGGCGCACCGAGTCGACGACATCGTGGGAGGTCACGCCCTCGGGCTTGTTGACGAGGAGAAGGCCCTCGGGACCCGCGTTCACGCCCCTCCCCGGAGAGATCGCTTCAGCGCCTCGATGGTGTCGGCCGGCCCGAGGTCGGACGTGTACCCCGCCGCGAGCCGGTGCCCGCCGCCGCCGTTTGCCGAGGCGATCGTCGCGAGGTCGTGACCGCCCCGCGAGCGCATGCTCACCTTGAACCTGCCGTCGCGCTGCTGCTTGAGCACCACGGTGACGTCGGCCTCTCGCGCCGTGCGAACCACGTCGATCAGGTCGTCGGTCTCCCCCGGGTGCACCCCCGCATCGGCCAGATCGGCGCGGGTCAGGTAGGTCCAGACCATATCGACGGCGGGCTCGTGCTTCATGCGCCCAAGCGCCGACCCGAGGAGGCGCAGGTAGGCGATCCCGTTGTCCTCGTAGAGGCCCCGCGCGAGCTTCGCGTGATCGAAGGGGAACTCCCGGAGCTCGGCCGCGAGTCGCAATACTTCCGGCCTCACGGCCTGGTACTGGAACCGCCCCGTGTCGGTGACCAGCCCCGCGTACAGGCAGGCGGCGGCGCCCCCCGGGATCTCGCCGCCCATCCTCCGGATCAGCCCGTAGACGAGCTCCGCGGTGGACGAGGCCGCCGGGGAGACGAGCGGGATCGTGCCGAGCCCGTCGTTGCTCACGTGGTGGTCGATCCAGATGACCGTCGAGGCCTTCCGGACGCGCCCAGCGAGCGGCCCAAGCCGGTCGATCGAGGCGCAGTCCAGCGTGACGAGCACCGGTGGTTCCTTGGGGAAAGAGGCCGGCGCGACCAGGGCGTCCGCCCCCGGGAGGAGGTCCAACCAGCGCGGCGGCTCGAACGGGTCGTTCCCGAACGAGCACACTGTCTCGACGCCCCTCGCCCGAAGGAAGTTCGACAGCCCGAGCATCGAGCCGAGCGCGTCGGCGTCCGGGTTGACGTGACAGGCGAGAGCCACGCTGTCGGCGCGGCGGAGCGCCTCCGCCGCCAGGTCGAGAGTCTCATTCATCTCCGGCCTCTGCCCGTTCCTTGGCCACCTGCTCGAGAAGTCGGTCGATCCTCGTCGCCTGGTCGAGGTCGACCTCCAGGAACTCCAGGTCGGGGAGGAACTTCAGCCTGACCTGGTCCCCGATCACTTGCCTGAGGTGCGTCCGGGCGGAGCGCAGTCCGGCCGCTGTCGCCTTCCTCTCCTTCTCGTCGCCGAGCGCAGAGTAGGACACTCGGCAGTGGCGGAGGTCCGGAGTAACCCGGACCTCTGTGATGGTGACGAACCCGATCCGCGGGTCCTTCAGCTTGGGGATCTCCTCGGCGAGGATCTCGCGGAACTCCTCGGAGACGCGGCTCGGGCGGGTACCGTCGGGCATCGGATCACTCCTCGGGCTCGTGGAGCGTGAGCTCGGCCTCGATCACCTCTATCCGGGGCTGGCGCTCGACGAAGCGCTCGACCTCGTGCATGACCCTCTTCAGGTGATATCGCTCGGCGGCGACGGCCGCCACGGCGACCGCGGTCCGCTGCCAGAGATCTTGATGGTCGACCTCCGCGACCGCGACGTTGAACTTCGAGCGAAGCCCGGCCGTGAGCGTCTTCACCACGTGTCGCTTCTCCTTCAGGGACCCGCACCCGGGGATCCGGAGGTCGAACCGCTCGAGCGCTACCAGCACGGCACCGCCCGAGGATCAGATCCGGCGCGCGACCTCGCGCACCTCGTAGGCCTCGATGACGTCCCCCTCCTTCACGTCCTGGAAGTTCTCGATCCCGATGCCGCACTCGTAGCCCTCCGCCACCTTCGAGACGTCCTCCTTGAAACGACGCAGAGAGCCGATCCTCCCCTCGTAGACGACGACGCCGTCGCGCACGAGACGCGCGCGGGAGTTGCGCGAGATGTTCCCCGACACCACGTAGCATCCGGCCACGACACCGATCTTCGGGACGCGGAACAGCGCCCGGACCTCGGCTCGGCCGAGCTCCTCCTCCTGCTGTTCGGGCGCCAGCATGCCCGACAGTGCCGCCTTCACGTCGTCGATCGCCTCATAGATCACGCGGTAGAGACGGACGTCCACGCCTTCGCGCTCGGAGAGCTCGCGGGCCTTCGCGTCGGGCCGCACGTTGAAGCCCACGACGATCGCCTGCGAGGCCATCGCGAGCTGGATGTCGCTCTCGGTGATGGCGCCGGCCGCCTGGTGGATGAGTCTCACCTTCACCTCGTCCTGAGGGAGCTTGAGGAACGCATCGGCAAGCGCGCCGAGCGAGCCCTGGACGTCGGCCTTCACGACAAGGTTCAGCTCCGGGACCTCGGCCGCGCGCGCCTGCGCCATCAGGTCCTGGAGGGTGGCGGCACGCGCGGTCGTGACAAGCTCGGCCGCGCGCGCCTTCGCCTCGCGCTCCTGCCCGATGTGGCGAGCCTCGCGCTCGTCGGCGACGGATCGGAACTCGTCGCCCGCCTCGGGGACCGCGCTCCAGCCAAGGACCTGGACCGGTTTGCTGGGTCCAGCGGACTTCACCGGCTGGCCATTCTCGTCGAGCATCGCCCGGACCTTCGCGAACACGGTTCCGGAGACAACGGCGTCGCCGACCTCGAGCGTGCCCCTCTGCACGAGCACCGTCGCCACGGGTCCGCGCCCCTTGTTGAGATGGGCCTCGATCACGGCACCGCGCGCGGTGCCTTCGGGATCTGCCTTGAGTTCCTGCAGGTCGGCGACGACGAGGATCGTATCGAGCAGGCCGTCCAGGTTGGTCGCGGCCTTGGCGGATACGTCCACGAACTCGAAGTCGCCGCCCCAATCCGAGGGCACTACCTCGCGCTCGACGAGCTGCTGGCGAACCCGCTGGGGGTCTGCCTCGGGCTTGTCGACCTTGTTGACCGCTACCACGATCGGGACGCCGGCGGCCCTCGCGTGGTCGAGGGCTTCGAGAGTCTGGGGCATCACGCCGTCGTCGGCGGCGACCACCAGGACGGCGATGTCGGTGACCTGGGCGCCGCGGGCACGCATGGCGGTGAAGGCCTCGTGCCCCGGGGTGTCGATGAACGTGACCTCCCGGCCCTCGGTGTGAACCTGGTACGCGCCTATGTGCTGGGTGATCCCGCCGAACTCCTGCGCGACGACGTCGGTCTTGCGGATAGCGTCGAGAAGTTTCGTCTTTCCGTGGTCCACGTGCCCCATCACCGTCACGACGGGCGGTCGGGGTCGCAGCCGGCTCTCGTCGACGACCTCTTCCTCCGGCTCCTCCTCCGCGACGCCGACGAGCTCCGCCTCGTAGCCGAGCTCGTGCGCGACCAAGTGGATGGCGTCGTCGGATAAGGAGGTGGTGGCCGTCGCCATCTCCCCCAGCCCGAACAGGAGCTTCACGATCTCCGCCGGTGAGCTCCCGACCTTCTCCGCGATCGTCTGGGCTGTGGCGCCGCGTGTGACTCGAAGTACGGGCAGTGCCGGACCGGAGGGCTCGGGCGCGGGGGCAAGAGGTGGCGCTGCGGGCGCGGGCGGCGGAGCCGGCGCTGCGGGCGCCTCCTCAAGGGCGGGCGGAGGCTGCTCCTCCACCGCCTTCTGTTCAGCCCTCTTAGCTTCGGCCTTCTTCTTGGCCTTCGGCTTGGGTGCGGGCTCCTCGACGGCCTGGCGTGGGGGTCTGGCGCCCGGCACGGCCTTGCCTCCGGACGCGCGGAGGCGAGGCACAGCCTCCTCGGGGACCGAGGAGGACGCCGAGCGGCCCCCGTAGCCCATCTCCTCGAGCGCCGCGAGCAGGTCCTTGCTCGCGACCCCGAGCTCCTTCGCCAGTTCGTGAACCCTCAACGCCTCACGACCCTTCCGATGTCGTCTCTTAGCCTAGCGAGTTCCTCGGAGCTCAGGCCGGACCGGAGGGCTCGGGCGAACGCACCTCGTTTGGTCGCCAGCTCGGCACAGCCGGCATCACGGTGGACGTACGCGCCGCGCCCGGGCGCCGTCCCTTCCGCGTCGACCGTGACGACGCCGTCGGGGAGCCGGGCTACGCGTAGCAGCTCGCGCCTCGGCGCCTTCTCCCGGCATCCCACGCACGTGCGCTCGGGCTCGTGCCACCGGCCCACGGCTACCCCTTAGGTGTTTCCTCCGCGGACGGGTCCGTGCTCTTCGCGGGAACAGGAGCATCGGACACGGAGTCAACCTCGGATGCCTCCCCACCGGGCTCTTCGGTCTCTGCCGCATGACCCTCTTCTTCCGCCTCCGTCGCCTCGGGTGGAGCGGCAGGGGCGCGCGAGGCCTCGGCCAGCTGGGTCTCGCTCCGGATGTCCACGCGCCAGCCGGTCAGCCGCGCAGCGAGCCGGGCGTTCTGGCCTTCCTTCCCTATCGCGAGTGATAGCTGGTAGTCGGGCACAACCACCAGCGCGGTCGCCGTATCGGGGTCGACACGCACCTCCTTGACCTTCGCCGGCTGGAGAGCGTTCGCGACGAACTCCGGCGAGTTCAGGCTGAACGGCACGACGTCGATCTTCTCCCCGCGAAGCTCGTTCACGACCATCCGAACGCGACTCCCCTTCGGGCCGACGCACGCACCGACCGGGTCCACACCCGGCTCCTTCGAGGACACGGCGATCTTCGAGCGGTGTCCCGGCTCGCGCGCGACCGCCTCGATCGTCACTATGCCCTCCTCGATCTCCGGAACCTCCATCTCGAAGAGCTTCTTCAGCAGTCCAGGGTGCGACCGAGAGACGACGATCTGCGGGCCCTTCGTGCCTCTTCGGACCTCCGTGATGAACGCCTTCAGGCGCTCGCCGTGACGCAGGGCCTCGCTCGGGACCTGCTCGGCCTGCGGCAGGAGAGCCTCGACCTTGCCGAGGTCCAGCAGCGTGTAGCGCCGCTCCTGTTGCTGGACGATCCCGGTCACGACGTCGCCCTCGCGGTCGGCAAACTCCTCATAGGTCATGTCTCGCTCGGCATCGCGCAGCTTCTGGAAGATGACCTGCTTCGCCGTCTGTGCCCCGATCCGGCCCTTGAACTCGTCGGTCACCTCGACCGGCTGCTCGCCGGTCACCTCCGTGTGGGTCGTCTCGCCGTCCTCGTCCTCCACCTCGACGAGGTCCTGGAGCCAGACCTCCATGTCACCGGTATCGGCGTCGAGCTTCGCACGAACCCCGAAGCTCTCCTCGTCGAGGTCGGGGTGCTGCTGCTTCCACCATGCCTTGAAGGCGGAGGCCAGCGCCTCCTCGAGACTCGCGAGGATCGTCTCGAACGCGATGCCGCGCTCGCGCTCGAGCTCCTTCAGCGCCTGGATCACCTCTTGGTTCACTTCCCGCTCCTCATCTCCGCGTCCCAATCGGGGACCCTCTTCGCCGACGTGAGCTCGGCGTAGGGGACGCGCAGCTCTCCGCCGGCGGTGGCGAGCACTATCGCCTCCGCGTCGGCCGAGACCAGCGCGCCCTCGTGGACCCTCGAGCCGTAAACCGGCTCGCGGGTCTTGACCTTCACCTTCTCGCCCAAGCTCCGCCGGAACTGGCTGGGGGCGCGCAGCAGCCGCTCGAGGCCGGGCGAGGTCACCTCGAGGTCGTACGAGCCCCGCCAGAAGTCCTCGAGGTCGAGCCGCCGGGAGATTAGCTCGGACACCTCGGAGATCGTGTCCAGGTCCACGCCGCCCTCCCGGTCGACCGCCACGCGGAGGATCCGCCGGCCCCGATCCCTCCGGAACACGACCTCCCAGAGCTCCAGCCCGGCCGCCTCGACCACCGGCCCGACCAGCGCCTCCACGTCCATCTCGTCCTCTTCGCGCGCCCGAGCGCGTCCCTCGAAAAAGAAAGTGGGCGCGTGCCCACTTCTGGTCGATCGAAGTCTCTTGCCGAGCGAGTATAGCCGAGGGGAGCCTCGCACGCTGCGTAGACTCCCCACTACCGGCGCATGGCCTTGCACGCGCGGTCGAGGAGCTCCTCTGGGAACCGCCGGCCCGGACTACGGAGCGGAGGCCAGAAGCTGGGACACCGCGTCGGCGGCGCGCTCGAGCGGTGCGGTCGTCCTCTCACCCGTCGCTCGAAGTTTGAGATCCACAGTCCCGGTGCTCACACCTCGCCTGCCGACCACGACCTGTACCGGGTAGCCGATCAGGTCGGCGTCGGCGAACTTCTCGCCGGCAGTCCGCTCGCGGTCGTCGATCACGACCTCGACGCGGCGGTCCTCAAGCTCGGCGTAGATGCGCTCGGCCTCCGCCACGACGCCCTCGTCGTCGCGGTTCGCTATCAGAACACATACCTCGTACGGCGCGACGGCCCTCGGCCAGGCCAGCCCCGCATCGTCGTGGTGCTGCTCGACGACGGCGGAGACGATGCGCGAGACGCCTATCCCGTAGCAGCCCATCACGAACGGGCGCTCGATCCCGTCCTCGTCCACGAAGGTGGCCTTCAGAGGGTCGGAGTACTTCGCCCCGAGCTGGAACGTGTGTCCCACCTCGACGGACCGTCCGACCCGAAGCGAGCCGCCGTCGCGCGGGCACGGATCGCGGTCCCGCACCTGGGCGAGGTCCGCCCATACGTCGACCTCGAAGTCGCGACCCAGCACGACCCCGGTCGTGTGGTGGTCGGCCCGATTCGCGCCCGCCACCCACTCCGATCCGCCTCGGATCCGATAGTCGGCCACCACCAGCACGCCGTCGTGACCCTGGGGTCCGACGAATCCCTTCAGCATCCCGTGCCGATCGAAGTCGGCATCCTCGAACATCCGCACCTCGGCGGGCGCCACGGCCCGGCGGAGCTTTCCCTCGTTCAGCTCTCGATCGCCGGGAACGAGCACGAGCGCAGGCCGGCCGTCGATCTCGTGCGCGAGCGACTTGAGCACGCGGGCGGGGGGAACGCCGAGCAGCGCCGTCACGTCCTTCACGGTGTAGGCCCCCGGGGTGTGGACTACCTCGGGAGGGACGGCGCCCGGCTCCGCCGCGTCGGGCGGAGCGGCGACGGCGGCCTCCACGTTTGCGGCGTAGTCGCAGGTCTCGCAGGAAACGTACAGGTCCTCCCCAACCTCGGCCTTCGCCATGAACTCGTGGTTGACGTCGCCCCCGATCAGGCCCGGGTCGGCCTCGACCTCGACGATCGAGAGCCCGCACCGGGAGAACACCGCTCGGTAGGCGTCGACCATCTTCTGGTAGGACTCGCGCATCCCCTCTACGTCGCGGTCGAAGGAGTAGGCGTCCTTCATCAGGAACTCACGGGCCCGCAGCAGGCCCGAGCGCGGCCTTGCCTCGTCCCGGTACTTCCACTGGATCTGGTAGATGTTCACCGGCAGGTCCCGGTACGACTCGTACTCCTGCGCGACCAGCGGTGTGACTATCTCCTCATGGGTGGGGCCGAGGCCGAGCTCGCGCCCGCTCCGGTCGTGGAGAGTGAACATGAGCTGCTCCGCCGCGTAAGCCTGCCACCGACCGGTGAGCTTCCACGGCTCGGACGGAAGTATCGCCGGCATGCGGACCTCCTGGGCGCCGGCCCGATCCATCTCCTCCCGGACTATCTGCTCGACCTTGCGGAGGGTGCGCAGGCCGAGCGGCATGAACGTGTAGACGCCCGAGATCACCTGGCGGATGAACGCCGCACGCAGCAGCAGCCGGTGGGAGGGTGCCTCGGCCTCGACGGGATCCTCCCGCAGAGTGCGCGCGAATAGCCGGGAAAGCCGCATAGCGCAAGGATACCCGTGTCGCGTGCTCCCTTAGATCACCGCCACCACATCGACGACCTGCTGAAAGGTGAACGTCGATCCCGCGCCGTCGGACTTCGCGATCGCGTTCACCATCGCCATCCGCGTGCCGTCGGCCGGGTCGCGCGAGATCGCGTTGTAGTCGCCCCAGCGTTCCTCGCCGACACCCCACTCGTATCGCGCCTCACCGGCCGAGACCTGCGCGAACCCGAACGCGTCTGTGTTCGTGTTGATGTCCACCCCGTAGGCGGAGAGGCAGACGTCGTCCGGTCCGCTCGCGCCACTCACCGCCATCAACAGGTTGCCGAGGGAGTCCGTTGCGACGACCGGCCAGCCGAGGTCCAGGCGGCTCTGTCCCACGATGCCCCTCTCCACCATCGAGTTCCCCAAGGTGTTGGCGACGTCGACCTCGTACCAGCGGGCCGACGACTCGAGGTAGCCTCCGCCGATGTCCGACTCGACGGCGTGCGCGGCGTAGACGTTTCCGAGGTCCACGTCGAAGAAGGCGTTAACGAGGCGGAGATCGCCCGTGTCCCAGCGGGTGTTCGGGTTGCTTCGACTGCCTCCGCACTGCGTGCCCGAGGGCGCCGTGAAGGCGGTCCCGACCTTGAAGGCCTCGTTCGCGAGCTTGAGCCGCCCGTTCACGACCTTCAGCCGCCAGAGGACGAGCTTGTGGCCCCAGCCGCCGAAGTACTCGAAGGAGAGCAGGTACTGCACCTTGGACGCGGCGCCGGTCCCGTTCGTCACTGCCGGCTGGACGGTGAAGGACTTCGAGCCGTCGGGGTTCTCCACCTCGTCGCCGGCGAAGACCTTCGGCGTCACGCCCTCGCAGTTGTAGAGCTTCGACTTGGGGAACGAGAGGATCTGCGCGTAGTGATAGGGGAAGCTGCCGAACCCGAACTGGTTCGTCGAGATGGTCACCCGGTTCGATGTGAACCCCAGCAACGGGTAGTCGGCCCACGAGACCTTCGAGTCGTCGACCTGGTCGCCGGCGAACTTCTTGATGCACCAGGTGCCCTTCTTCGGCGCCGTCGCGTCGGGGATCGTAGCCACCACGATCCACGAGCGCTTGCTCGCATCGTGGACGGCGAGATACACGAGGACGAAGTGGTCGTCGTAGGGGTCGTAGACGATCTTCGGATCGAAATCGATCGTTCCCCCCGGGAACTCGAAACCCCCGGGCTTGATCTCCGTCTTAAGTCGGAGCGGGGGGGTGAAGTTCCCGTGCGGGGTGCCGTTCGGCTTGTAGACGGCGGCCCACGTGTTCACCGCCGTCACGTAGAAGCTGTCGCCTATCGCGCCGGTCGGATCGGCCGGCGAATACTGGTACTTGGAGATCGCGTCGAACCCGCTGTCCACCACAGGGACGCGTGGGGAGAACCTCGGTGGTACCGAAGGCGACCTGGTCGTCGAGGCGCCGCCCCGTTCCTTGGCGGCAGCGAGGACGTCCTCCGCGACGATCGAGAGGTTGGTCGGGCGCATCGCACGCTGGGCGCGAGGCCTCGAGGCGCCAGACCCCAGGGCATCGGGGCCGGAGAAGCCCAGCAGCAGAAGCGTTGCGACGAGCGGAACGACCCTACGGGTCATCGGTGCCTCCTCGGGAGCGAGCCGGGCCCGCCCAAGGTACACCACGGTCCGGCCACCAACGGGCAGGTGCCGAAAGTCCCGGCCGTTGACGAGGAGGCACCGAAGGGTCGACAATCCCCGGACCATGATCGGATGCGCGTGGGCGTGGCGCGGGGGCTCGGGGAGCCCGGTGCGGGCGCGCGTCTAGGCCAACGACCACCAAGCACCGCAGGAGCCCCGGGCGAGGAACCCGGGGCCTTTCGTTTCTTCGGGGGTGGATCCTTGAGGATCGGGCTGGATCGCGAGACCTTCGACGCGCTTGCCGCGGAGTGGCCGCTCGTGCCCGTGTGGGCCGAGCTGCTGGCCGACGTCTCGACTCCGGTGGGGCTGTTCCCGGAGCTGGCCGGAGACGGCCCCGGCGTCCTGCTCGAGAGCGTCGAGCGGAGCGAGCGCTGGGGGAGGTACTCGTTCGTCGCCGGCGACCCGGCCGCGGTGGTCGTGGTCGACACCGACGGCGGTGTGGAGGTACGAGACGTCGCGCGGCACCTGCCGCTGCCCGACGTTCCCGCGCGCGCCGACACTGGAGCCGCTCTCCGGTCTCTCGCCTACGCGCTGCGCGGACCTCGCGTGGCCGGTCTCCCGTCACTCACGGGCGGCCTGGTCGGGTTCCTCGCCTACGAGGCCGCGGAGCTCCTGGACGGGCATCCTCATCCCTCCGGAGACGTGCCGTGCCCTCCGGTCGGGCTGCTCGTCGTCGATCGGGCCGTCGTGTTCGACCACTGGCAGCAGCGCTTGCTACTGGTCGCTCACGCCCGCGCGTTCGACGCCGGGGTGGAGGCCGTGGAGCATCTCGCGGAGCACGTGACCCGCGCGGCTCCCCCGCCGCCTGAACCCGTCGAAGGGACGGCGCCGCCGGCGGAGCCAAGGCCGAACATGCCCGACGAGCGCTACCGCGAGATCGTCGTGGGATTCAAGGAGCACATCTTGGCCGGCGACATCTTCCAGGGAGTCCCATCGCGGCGGGTGTCGTTCCCGGCCGGCGAGGGCGGATACCCGATCTACAGACGCCTGCGCGTCACCAACCCCTCGCCGTACATGTTCTTCCTGCGGATGCTCGGGATCGAGCTCGCTGGGAGCTCGCCCGAGCCGCTCGTGCGGGTGGAGGGAAGGCGTGTTTCCACGCGCCCGATCGCCGGGACCAGGCCTCGCGGACGGAGCGAGGTGCGCGACCGCCTTCTCGAGCACGAGCTCCTGGCCGACCCAAAGGAGCAGGCCGAGCACGCGATGCTCGTCGATCTGGCGCGGAACGACCTAGGGCGCGTCTGCACGCCGGGAAGCGTGCGTCCGACGGAGCTGATGGTCGTCGAGCGCTTCTCGCGAGTCATGCACATCGTGAGCACCGTGGAAGGCGAGCTCGCCGAGGGGCGGCATCCCCTCGATGCCCTGGCCGTGACGTTCCCGGCCGGAACGGTCACCGGCGCGCCGAAGCGCCGGGCGATGGAGTTGATCGCCGAGGCCGAGCCGACCGCGCGCGGCCCGTACGCGGGCGCGGTCGGCTACCTCACGTTCGCGGGCGATCTCGACTTCTGCATCACGATCCGGACGGCCGTCGTGTCAGGCGGCGAGGTCCACGTACAGGCGGGCGCCGGCGTCGTCGCCGACTCCGACCCCGAGTCCGAGCTCCAGGAGACGAAGGCGAAAGCGGCGGCGCTGCTCCCGGCGGTCGCCGGTGAGACACTCGTCGCCGGAGGGGAGACCCCGCGATGATCCTGGTCGTCGACCACTACGACTCGTTCGTCTACAACCTCGTCCAGCTGGTCGAGGGCTTCGGTCGCGCGACCGAGGTGGTCCGGTCCGACGCCGAGCCGGCCGAGTCGCTCGTCGAACGACAACCGGAGGCCGTGATCCTGTCCCCCGGCCCGGGCCGGCCCGAGGACGCCGGGTGCATGACCGAGCTCCTGGCAATCCTTCCGGCCGAGACGCCGGTGCTCGGCGTCTGCCTCGGTCACCAGGCGATCGGGGTCGCGGCCGGCGGGCGTGTCGACCGCGGACCCGAACCCGTGCACGGCAAGGCCTCGCTCGTGTTCCACGAGGGCAAGGGGATCCTCTCGGGCGTGTCGACCCCGTTCGAGGCCGGTCGCTACCACTCCCTGGTCGTGACGCGGGAGGACCTGCCCGAGGAGCTCCAGCTCACCGCGTGGACCGAGGAGGGCCTGGTGATGGCGACGCAGCACCGCGACTTGCCCCGCTTCGGCGTGCAGTTCCATCCGGAGTCGATCCTCACGCCAGAGGGCCCGCGGATCGTCGAGAACTTCCTCGAGCTTGCGCGGTAGGGAGGACGCGGACTACGAGGCCGCGTCGGCCGTCTCCGCAGCGATCTTCTTGGCCTCGTCGATCAGACGCTCGACGAACTCCCCCTCGGGAATCTTGTCGATCACCTCGCCCTTCACCACGAGGAAGCCCTGACCCTTTCCGGCCGCGATCCCGAGGTCGGCCTCGCGGGCCTCGCCCGGCCCGTTCACCACGCACCCCATCACGGCCACGCGGATCGGCGCCGTGATCCCCTCGCGCTCCAGCGCCTCGTTCACCTGCTTCGTCAGGCCGAGCACGTCGACCTCCGCGCGACCGCACGAGGGACACGCGACGAGGTCGAGCGTGCGCTTGCGCAACCCGAGAGACTGGAGGATCCAGCCGCCGACCTTCACCTCTTCGACCGGGTCGTCGGTGAGCGACACCCGGATCGTGTCACCTATGCCCTCGGAGAGAAGCGCTCCGATGCCGACCGCGCTCTTCACCCCGCCCATGGGCATCGGTCCCGCCTCCGTCACCCCGAGGTGGAGCGGGTAGTCGCACGCCTCCGCGAGCATCCGGTACGCGGAGATCATCTCGGCCGGGTTCGAGTGCTTGACCGAGATCTTCATGTCGAAGAAGTCCTCCTCCTCGAGGATCCGGGTCTCGTTCAGGGCGCTCTCGACGAGCGCCTCCGCGCTCGGACGCCCGTGCCTCTCGAGCAGGGCCCTCTCCAGCGACCCGGCGTTCACGCCGATCCGGATCGGCACGCCGCGGGCCTTTGCCTCACGAGCGATGAGACGCACCTTGTCCTGGTACTTGATGTTCCCCGGGTTGATCCGCAGGCCGTGGACGCCGGCCTCGAGCGCGGCCATCGCGTACTTCCATTGGAAGTGGATGTCTGCGATCACGGGGATCGTCGCGTGCCGGGCTATCTCCTCGAGGGCCTCCGCGTCCTCCCAGTGCGGCACGGCGACACGGACCATCTCGCAGCCGGCCGCGACGAGCGACGCCATCTGCTGGAGCGTGGCGTTCACGTCGGCGGTCTTGGTGGTCGTCATCGACTGCACGCGGATCGGTGCGTCGCCGCCGACCTCGACCCAGCCGACCTTCACCTTCCGGCTCTTCCGGCGCTCCCCCACCATCCGGCGACTATTCCCCGAAGACGTGGAAGACGATCTGGCGCTCCTTGGGGTCGTCCATCTCGAAGAGGAACAGCCGCTGCCAGCGCCCGAGCATCGGCTCGCCGGACGTGACCGGGATCGCGTGCGAGGTCGCGGACAGGAGCATCGCCTTGGCGTGGGAGTGCCCGTTCTGCCGCTCGTGGACCTCGTCCAGGTTCTGGGTACGGCGCTCGAGGTCGTCGTGGGCGTAGTAGGTGTCCTCCGGTACCAGGGCCTCGACCCGCTTGCGGAAGTCCTCCTGCGCGCCGTCCTCCCACTCGTTCATGAGCAGGGCGCAGGTCGTGTGCGGACAGTAGGCGATGGCTGCCCCGTCGGTCACGCCGGAGTCCTTGATCGCCATCCGCAGGTCGTCCGTGAGGTCGAGGTAGGAGTACCGCGCCGCGGGCGTCACCTCGATCGTCAGAGTGCTCGACTTCAACTCTTCCTCCTAGCGTCGGCCGGCGGGACGGCCGGCACCTCGAACGTGAACACGCTCCCCATCCCTTCCTCGCTCTGCGCCCAGATCCTGCCACCGTGCGCCTCGACGACGGACCTCGCGATCGCCAGGCCGATCCCGGTCCCGCCGTCCTCGCGCGAGCGAGCCGGGTCGACACGGTAGAACCGCTCGAACAGTCGCGGCAGGTGCTCGGCGGCGATCCCCGAACCGGTGTCGGCGACCCGGACCTCCAGCGTCCCGTTGCGGCGGGTGGCCTCGACCGTGACGCGCCCTCCGGCCGGGGTGAACCTGACGGCGTTGTCCAGGAGGTTGTAGAGCACCTGGTGGAGCCGCTCCCGGTCCACGTAGGCCGGCGGCAGGTCGGGGGGGAGCTTACTCTCGACGGCCACGCCCCGGCCCGCACGGGAGACCTCGATCTCGGAGAGCACCTGCGACACGAGGGGCGGGAGGGAGACCTCCTCGCGCTCCAGCGGGACCTCGCCCGATTCGAGCCGCGAGAGGTCGAGCAGCTGGTCCACGAGCCGCGCCAGGCGGTCGGACTGGGCGAGCATCACCTGGAGGGTCTCCGGGTCCGGCTTCTCCACGCCGTCGAGCAGGTTCTCCAGGTGCGCTCGCAGCGCCGAGATCGGCGTCTTCAGCTCGTGGGAGACGTTGGCCACCAGGTCGCGGCGAAGCTGCTCGAGGCTCTCGAGCTCGGCGCCCATGCGGTTGAACGCCTGGGCGAGCTCCCCGACCTCGTCGCGCGAGGCCGTCTGCACACGCCGCGAGTAGTCCCCGCTCTCCATCATGCGGGCGGCCGCGGCCATGTCACGGAGCGGCTGGGTCATGCCGCGAGCGAGCCACCGGGCGAGGACGAGCGCGATCGCCGCGGCCACCGCCCCGGCGAGGAGGAACTGCCACCAGAACGAGCGCAGGAAATCGAGCGCCGCACCGAGACGGTGCAGGAGCCCGCCCCCGACCTCCGGCTCGACGTTTGCGAGCGCGTACGCGAGTAACAGGAACACGAGCGCGAGCGTCATGCCCACGGCGAACACGATCGTGGAGCCGAGCTTCGCCCGGATGGTCGGGAGTCGCTGGAGGAGCGGCACTCAGGGCCCCCCGTCGAAGGCGTAGCCCACGCCATGAACGGTGCGCACGAACCGCGGCTCGACGCCGTCCTCGCCGAGCTTCCTGCGGAGCCGCGCGACGTGCGAGTCGACCACACGCCCGCCCGCGTAGTCGCGGTACCCCCACACACGGTCCATCAGCTGCTCGCGCGTCAGCACGACCCCCGGGTCGCGCGCGAGCACCAGGAGGATCTCGAACTCGAGCGGCGTGAGCTGCACATCGCTCCCGTCGACGGTCACGCGACGACGTGAGGGGTCCACCACGAGACCACCTCTCTCGATAGGTCCGGCGGCCGGCGTCTCGCGGATCCGCTCGACGCGCCGAAGGATCGCCTTCACCCGGACGGAGAGCTCGCGCAGGCTGAAGGGCTTCGTAAGGTAGTCGTCGGCGCCGACCGCGAACCCCGCGACCTTGTCCGCTTCCTCGGTCCGGGCGGTGAGCATCAGGACCGGCGTCCACTCCCGCCTCTGCATCTCCTTACAGACCTCGAGCCCATCCATCCCCGGGAGCATGAGGTCGAGTACGACCAGGTCGGGGGCCTGCTCCGCGTGGGCGCGGATCGCCTCCGGGCCGTCGTGCGCCACGAGGACCCGGAACCCCTCGCTCTCGAGGCGCGCGCGAACTGCCTCGGCGATCGCTTCCTCGTCGTCGACGACGAGCACGGTCTGCGTCCCCACGCACCTCATCGTAGTTCCGTCGCGGCGCTGCCCGTAGGGCGGGATGTTGAGAACTTGTTGAAGTCGGCCGGGCGTGCCTACGGGAACAGGTCCGGCAGCGGCTTCACGATGTCGAGGTAGATGAGGCTCACCGTAACGAGGAGGAAGAACGAGAGCACGACCGCCGACACGGGGATGAGCCGCCGAGGGTCGATCCGCTTGCGCGTCGCACCCTCGATCGCGACGACGGCCAGGTGGCCGCCGTCGAACGGCGGGAGCGGCAGCAGGTTGAGGAGCCCCACCCAAACGTTCAGGCTTCCGATCATGTACACGAGGTCGGCCAGGTAGCCGCTCCTCGCCAGCTCCCCCGCGACCTGGGCACCGCCGACGAGGCTCGCGGGGTCCGTGCGCTCCCGTTCGGCGCCGCCGAAGAGCAGGTCGCCGATCCGGGCCAGGCCCTTGGGCCCGAACACCGTCCCGAGACCGGAGGCGAACCGCTGGGACACCCGGCCGGTCTCCACGAACCCGTCCTTGAGCGCGGTGATCGGCCCCTCCCGCTCGCGCTCCAGTACCCGGCCGAGTGCCACCGCCACCCCGATCCGCGGGAGCCGCTGGCCCTCGAACACCGACCACTCCGGGGTCAGCGACACGGTGAACCTCCGCTCGTCCCGGAGGAGCATCAGCTCTATCGGCTCCCCCCGGTTGTCGCCCGTGTAGCGCAGCAGCTGGCCCCTGGTCGGGTTCTCGACCCCGGGGATCCCGACCACCTCGTCGCCCGGCCTGATCCCGGCCAAGAACGCCGGGGACGGATGTCCGTTCAGCTTCTCCTCGACCTCGACGATCCAAGGAGAGAAGGCGGTCGGCTGCCCGATCGCGCCGAACCACAAGGCGAAGAAGACCGGGGCCATCAGCAGATGCGTAAGCGGCCCCGCGAAGATGACGAGCGCCCGCTGCCATCGAGGCTTCTGGTAGTAGCTTCGCGACCGGTCTTCCGGCGCGACCTCCCGGAAGGTGTCCATCCCCGCGATCCGGACGTAGCCGCCGGCCGGGATCGCCTTCAGCCCGTACTCGGTCTCGCCCCGACGCACGGACCAGATCCGCGGGCCGAAACCGACGAAGAACTCCTCCACCTTGAAGCCGAAGGCCTTGGCCACGCCAAGGTGCGCAGCCTCGTGGATCACGATCACCACGATGATCGAGAGGACGAAGACGAGGATGCCGAAAGTGCCCGACACTACCGGTTCAGCGCTCCTCGATGATCTCCGCGGCGCGACGGCGGGCCCACGCATCCGCCCGCTCGATGTTCACGACGGAGACGACCGAGGGAGCTTCGTGCTCGTCGACGACGGTCTGCGAGACCTCGACGATGCGCGTCAGCGGGATCTTGCTCTCGAGGAAGGCCATCACGGCAACCTCGTTCGCTGCGTTCATCACGGCGGGGAAGGTGAGCCCGAGACCTCCCGCACGGTAGGCCAGGTCTATCGCCGGGAACGCCTCCTTGTCGACCGGCTCGAACGTGAGCCGGTGGTCGGTGAGCGGCACGCCGTCGACGCCCGTCGGCAGCCGCTCGGGCCAGGCGAGCGCCTGCTGTATCGGCAGGCGCATGTCGGGCACCGCGAACTGGGCGAGCATGCTGCCGTCCCGGAACTCCGCCAGCCCGTGGACGATGCCCTCCGGGTGGATCACGGTGTGGATCTTCGAGTAGTCCAGGTCGAACAGGTAGTGCGCCTCGAGCACCTCCAGGCCCTTGTTCATGAGCGTGGCCGAGTCGATGGTGATCTTCGGCCCCATCTGCCACACCGGGTGGGCGAGAGCCTCCTTCACCGAGGCCTTGGCGAGCTCCTGATGCGACCAGCCACGGAACGGCCCGCCGGAGCCCGTGAGGATCACTCGCTTCAGGTCCTCCCGGCGCTCGCCCCGGATGCACTGCGCTAGAGCCGCGTGCTCGGAGTCGACCGGGACCAGTCGCTCGGGTTCCCCCTTGATGAGATCCATAACCAGATCGCCCCCGACGACCAGGCTCTCCTTGTTCGCCAGGGCGAGCATCTTGCCGTGCTGGAGCGCTGCGAGGCTCGGCAGGAGCCCCGCGAAGCCCACGAGCGCGTTCAACACCATGTCGGCCTCCGCGTCGCGCGCGAGGGCCTCGGCAGCGTCGTGTCCCATCATGATCTCGATGCCGCGGATGCCGCCGAGCTTCTCCTTGAGGTCCTTGGCGGCCTCCTCGTCGGCGATCGCGACGTAGGGCGGAAGGAACTCGCGGACCTGGCCGACCAGCAGCTCGTGGTTCGCGCCGGCGGAGAGTCCGACGATCCGGAAACGGTCGGGGTTCCTGCGCACGACGTCCAGGGCCTGGGTCCCGATGGACCCGGTAGAGCCGAGGATCACGAGAGAGCGCATATCCGCAAGGTTACCCCGAGGGGCACCGAACGCGTGTCAACCCTAAAGGACGAACCTGAAGAAGATCAGCGCGGCCGGCGCCACGAACAACACCGAATCGATCCGATCCATCACCCCGCCGTGGCCCGGGAGGATGCTCCCCATGTCCTTCACGCCTAGATCGCGCTTGAGCAGCGATTCGGCGAGGTCACCGAGGGGGGCGAAGACGGCAACCACGAGGCCTAGACCGACGGCGCGCCCCACCGGCGCGAGAGCGTCCACCCACGAGGCTACGAAGGCCACGGAGATCGCGATGACGACGAGGGTCGCCCCGATCGCACCTTCCCACGACTTCTTCGGGGAGACCGTCGGCGCGAGCGGACGGTTCCCCCAGAAGTACCCGACGACGAAGGCCGCCGTGTCGTAGGCGAAGGTGAGACCGATGACGGCAAGGATCAGGGCCCGGCCGTCCAGCGGCTCCTCGAGCGCGAGGGTTGTGAGCGCGTACCCGGCCAGGAGCGGCCCGTAAACCACGGGAAGCAGCGTGAGGGCGATGTTGCCGAAGACGTTCTTGCGATGAACCGGCGGAACGGCCATGTACCATAGGAACGTCGCCATGGTGGCCAGCGCCATCATCGAGAGCATCGCTGCCTCGCCTCGAAGGTATCCGGCGGCGAGAACCAGCCCGCCAGAGACGAGACCCACGGCGGTGGCCGGCTGCTGGTTCCGGCGGCGGAGAACCGCGTAGAGCTCGATCTGGCCCAGGATGACCAGGACCGAGGCGACCGCGGCGAACGCGGCGGAGCTGATCGCGAGGGCACCGATCGCGAGCGCGGCGAGCACCAGGCCGGTCAGGAAAGCCGCGGGAACGTCGCGCTCGCCCATCCGGCGGTCGAGCTCGACCCCCACCTCGACCGTGGTCGGCTCCTGCCAGCTGGGCCCGCCCAGGCCCTCGGCCCCGACCTTCACGGTCCGGGGGGGAGAAGGCTCCTCGGCGGCGACCTCCCCCTCTTCCTCCAGGCCCTCTTCCTCCTCGTCCGCGAACACGTCCACGATCGGGAGCTCCTCGGTAGATCTACCGGGTCCCTCGACCTCATCGCGCACCGACCCCGCGAAGTGCTCGACCGCCCGCTCGACCGCCTCTTCCGAGGGGGCTTGCTCGGGCACGATCTCCTCGGGCTCCTCGAACGCCGGCGGGGCTTCCGGCTCTTCGGCGAAGTCCCGCGCGAGACCCTCTCGCTCGGCCGGAGAGGGCCACTCGGCCTCGGGTCCCTCCTCGGGGAGCTGCGCGGGCTCCTCGGCGCCGACCCAGACGTGCTCGGGCTCCGCGGCGGCCGGCTCTTCGGACTCCCCGAACGCCGGCGGGGACCCCTCAGGCTCTTCGGACTCCTCCGGCTCCTCGGGGATCGTGATCCTCTCCGCCGGCTCCGGAGGCGCCTGCACGTCGACGTGGCCCTCGCCCGACGGGGCCGAGGCGGAGGGCGTCTCTTCCTCCGGCTCCGGCCACTCGACGTCCTTGATCGGCGCGAAGAACTTGTCGAGATCCTCGAAGAGCTCGTCCGTCTTCTCGCGCTCGTTGCCCTCGTCCGCCACTAGACCTCCAAGAGCTCCTGCTCCTTGTGCCTCTGGATCTCGTCGATCTCCGACACGAACTGGTCGGTCAGCTTCTGGAGCTCCTTCTCGCCTCTGTTGAGCTCATCTTCTGAGATGGCGTGCTCGCGCTCAAGTCTCTCCATGCCGTCCTTCTCGTGCCGGCGGATGTTCCTGACGGCAACCCGGGCGTCCTCGGCGCGTGCGTGCAGAACCTTGACCAGCTCCTTGCGTCGCTCCTCAGTCAGCGGCGGGAAGTTGAGCCGGATCACGTTCCCGTCGTTGGAGGGCGTGATGCCGAGGTCGCTCGACTGGATCGCCTTCTCCATCGCCCCGATCCCCCCCTTGTCGAAGGGCTGGACGACGAGGGTCCGCGGCTCAGGGACCGAGAAGGACGCGAGCTGATTGATGGGCACCTGAGTACCGTAATAGTCCACGACGATCCGCGCGAGCACCGCCGGAGACGCCCGCCCGGTGCGGATAGCGGCCAGATCATCCTTTAGGACGCCTATGGCCTTGCCCATCTTCTCCCTGGCCTCGGAAAGGCGCTGCTCGACGGTCACGCGGCGCCCCCGTGGACGAGCGTTCCGATCGGCTCGCCGGCGAGGACCCGACGGATGTTCCCCTCCCGGCGGAAGTCGAACACGATGATAGGGAGCTTGTTCTCCATGCAGAGGGAGATCGCCGTCGCGTCCATCACCTGGTAACCCTCGCGCAGCACGTCGATGTACTCGATCTGCTCGAAGCGGCGCGCGTCGGGACTCACATGCGGGTCGGCGTCGTACACGCCGTCGACCTTCGTGCCCTTGAGGATGGCCTCGGCTCCGATCTCGAGCGCGCGCTGCGCGGCCGTCGTGTCGGTGGAGAAGAAGGGGGCGCCGATACCGGCCGCGAAGATCACGATGCGTCCCTTCTCGAGGTGACGGATCGCCCGGAGCGGTACGTAGGGCTCGGCGACCTGCGCCATCGCGATCGCGGTCTGAAGGCGGGTAGTCACGTGGATCTTCTCGAGGGCATCCTGAAGAGCCAGAGCGTTCATGACCGTGGCGAGCATCCCCATGTAGTCGGCGCGCGCGCGGTCGATCCCCGGCGCCTGGCGCCCTCGGAAGATGTTTCCGCCACCGACCACGGCCGCCACCTGCACGCCCAAGTCGATGACCTCCGCCAGCTGACGAGCCAGCAGGCCGGTCGCCTGAGTCGAGATGCCGAAAGCGCGGTCGGGCGGGGAGAACGCGTCGCCGGAGAGCTTGAGAAGCACCCGGTGGTATATCGGCCGGGTCTGCTGCGTCGGGCCCTCGCGGTCGGTCATCCGCTCCCCGTCACTTGCCGTCCTCGCCAAGCTTGTACCGGACGAAGCGCCGCACGGCAACCTTCTCTCCGACCTTGGCCGAGATCTCGTCCAGCAGCTGCCGCACCGTCCTGGAGTCGTCCTTCACGAACGGCTGGTCGAGCAGGACGGTCTCCTTGTAGAACTTCTCTAGCTTGCCCTCCACGATCATGGGGATCCTGTCCTCGGGCTTGCCCTGCTCGCGGACCTGCGCCTCGTAGATCCGCCGCTCATACTCGAGCTTCTCATCGGGAACCTGGTCCCGGTCGACGTAGTGGGGCGCGGAGGGGCTCGCGATGTGGAGCGCCACGTCCTTGGCCAGCCGACGGAACTCGTCGGTGTTGGCGACGAAGTCCGTCTCGCAGTTCACCTCGACGAGCACCCCGACCGTGTTGTTGAAGTGGATGTAGCTCTCGATCAGTCCCTGGTCCGCCGCCCGGCCCGCGCGCTTGTGCGCGGAGGCGAGACCCTTCTGCCGCAGGAGCTCCGTCGCCTTCTCGAGATCGCCGCCGGCCTCCTCGAGGGCGCGCTTGCAGTCCATCATCCCTGCGCCGGTGGCGTCCCGGAGGGCCTTGACGTGTACCGCACCTATCTCGGTCACGCGCCCTCCTCCAGAACGATCTCGTCCACGGGTGCCGACTCGGGCTCGATCTCCTCGACCGAAGCCGCCGCGACCGCCTCGTCGGCCGACGCGACGCCAACGGTCTCCGATCCACTCGGCTGCGAGGAAGCTGGAGCTGCCGCCGCCTTCTCGACGGGTTGCGCCGGTCCGCCCCTGCCCTCCACGAGCGCGTCGGCCACTATCCTCGTCACGAGCGAGACCGAGCGGATCGCGTCGTCGTTCCCAGGGATCACGTAGTCGACCTCGTCAGGGTCGCAGTTCGTGTCGACGATCGCGATCACGGGGATCCCGAGCTTTCGAGCCTCGTTGACCGCGATGTGCTCCTTCTTCGTGTCGATCACGTACACCGCGTCGGGGAGCCGACGGAGGTTCTCGATGCCGCCCAGGTTGCGCTCGAGCTTCTCCTTCTCGTGGCGGAGCCGGAGGACCTCCTTCTTCGGCAGGTAGTCGAACGCGCCGCCGCGCTCCATCTCGCGCAGCTCGCGCATGCGTTGGAGCCGCCGGGCGATCGTGACGAAGTTGGTGAGCATCCCGCCCAGCCAGCGGGTCGTGATCGAGGGCATCCCGCACCGTCGCGCGTTCTCCTCGATCGTTTCCTGCGCCTGCTTCTTCGTGCCGACGAACAGCACGACCCCGTCGCGGCGACCGAGGTCCCGGACGAACTCGTAGGTCTCCTCGATACCCTGGAGCGACTTCTCCAGGTCGATGATGTAGATACCGGAGCGTTCCCCGTGGAGGAAGCGGCCCATCTTCGGGTTCCAGCGTCTGGTCTGGTGCCCGAAATGGACGCCCGCCTCGAGGAGCTCCCGTCTGGTGACGACGGGCACGACGTCCTCCTTGTTCGGTTTTGTCCTCCGCCCGGTTCCGCCCGCCCCCGCCCGGCCGAGACCGGGACCCGGGAACGGTCCCCGAGCGTGCGAATTCGGCGTTCTCGCGCCGGCGGGGAGTCTAGCAGCGGGCCACTCGGACGCGCCCCAAGACGCGGTCAAGCGGCGAGGATCGCACCGATACGCTTGAGCGCCTCGGGAGAGAGCTCGAGATCGCCGGCGGCGGCGTTGAGGCGCGCCTGCTCCGGGCTCTTCGCGCCGGGGATCACGCAGGTCAGGCCCGGCCGCTCGAGGACCCACGCGAGCGCGAGCTGTGTGAGCGTCACGCCCAGCTCCTCCGCGATCGGGGCCAGCCCATCGACGATCGCGACGTTCCGCTCGAACGAGCCCGGCGCGAACAGCCTTCTGTACTCGTCCCAGTCCGCGTACTCGCCCTCTCCCGCCCGCCAGTCGGAGAGCTCCGCCGAATGATGGTACTTCCCGGAGAGCATCCCGTAAGCGAGCGGACCGTACGCCATGTAGCCGATCTGCTCGCTCGCGCAGTACGGAAGGACGTCGGCCTCGTCTTCACGCCAGAGCATCGAGCACTGGTTCTGGAGCGAGTCCACCCTGCGGATGCGCCCTAGCGCACGAAGCTGGTCGACGGAGAAGTTCGACACGCCGATCCACCGAGTCTTGCCCTCTAGCTGCAGATCCACCAGGGCCTGCCACCCCTCCTCGATCGGCTCACCGTCGGGCCAGTGCAGCTGCAGCAGGTCCACGTGGTCCGTCGCGAGGCGCGTGAGGCTCCGTTCGAGCGCGTTCTTGACGTAGGGGGCTCGGAGGTCGATCCCGAGGTCTGGATCCTGGAACGCGATCCCGCACTTCGTCGCTATCAGCACCTCGTCGCGTCGTCCGGCCACAGCCTGCGAGACGAGCACCTCCGCACGCCCCGAGCCGTACGAGTCGGCCGTGTCGATGAGGTTCACGCCGCCATCGACCGCGGCGCGGATCGTGGCGATCACTGAGTCGGCGCCGATCGACCCCCACATGCTCCCACCGAGTGGAGAGGTGCCGATCGAAACGACCGAGACCTCGGGTCCTTCGCTGCCGAGCCTCCTGAAGCGCATGGGCCATATAGTCACGGGCGACGGCCCGTCGGAGCAACCCGCGCCGGGAGGACCACGGTGGCTGAGCGCAAGATCACTTTCGTCGGAGGCCGCGTGTTCACCGCCTCGGAGCCCGCTTGGGTCCAGGCAGTGGGTGTCGCGGGCAAGCGCATAGTCGCCGTCGACAGCCGCGAGCGGGTCCTCGCGGACCTCCCGGATGCAGACGTGGTCGATCTCGGCGGCCGGACCCTGCTCCCGGGTTTCATCGACGCCCACAACCACTTCCTCGCGACCGGGGAGTCCCTCGCGATGCTCGACGTTCGTTACCCGGGCGTGCGAAGCGGCGAGGAACTCGTCGCGGCGATCGCCCGTGTCGCCCGGACGACGCCGCCCGGTCTCTGGATCACCGCGTACGGGTTCGATCACGCGCGCTACCCCGACGGTGCGCCAACCCGGTTCGACCTGGATCGCGCGGCGCCCGAGCACCCGGTCCTGCTCCACCACGTGAGCGGCCACCACGCGCTGCTGAACACGCGCGCACTCGCGCTCCGCGGGATCGACGACGACACGCCCGATCCCCCCGGCGGATCGTTCGTCCGGGACTCCGCTGGTCGCAATACCGGCCTCTGTCTCGACGCGGCCACAGGCCTGGCGTCGCCGGTCGCCGTGGACATCGGGCACCACGGACCGAACTTCCACGTCGAGGCGCCGCTCGGTGAGCTGGTCAACGCGACCGAGCGCGCGGGGCGGGCGTTCCTCGTCGCGGGTCTCACGACGGTCTGCGACGCGCAGGTCACGAGCCGCGAGCTGGCGGCCTACCTTGAGGCGCGACGCGTCGGGCGCCTGCCGGTGCGAGCGGTCTGCATGCCGCTCTCGCACCAGCTCGAGGAGTACTCGGACCTCGGCATGGCGGGCCCGTTCGGCGACGACCGGCTGTGGATAGGCCCGATGAAGTTCTACTGCGACGGCTCGCTCATCGGAGGCACGGCGGCGTTCCACGAGCCATACGGAGAGCACGAGGGCTCGCTGTATTGGGAGCCGGACGAGCTGCGGAAGGCCGTCGGGCGCGCCCACAGTCTCGGGTGGCAGGTCGGGATCCACGCGCAGGGCGACCGCGCGATCGCGATAGCGCTCGATGCGATCGAGGCGGCGAGCGACGGATCGCCACGCCCGGACCCGAGGCACAGGATCGAGCACGCGGGCTACCCGACCTCCGAGATGATCGAACGGATGGCGCGTCTAGGGGTGATCACGGTCAACCAGCCGAGCTACCTCTTCGACAGCGGCGACGACTTCCTCGCCCGCCTTCCCGACAGGGCGCACGGGCTCCAGCCCCTCCGCGACGAGATCCGGGACGGCGTGCGCGTGGTGGTATCAAGCGACTCCGACGTCGCCTCCTACCGGCCGCTCGACACGATCGCAGCCGCCGTCGACCGCCGAACCCGAGAGGGGGCGCCGATCGGACCCGATCAAGCGCTCACGGTGGAGGAGGCCATCCGGGCGCACACGATCGAGGCGGCGGTCTCGATATCCGCGGAGGACCGACTCGGGTCGATCGAGGAGGGGAAGCTGGCCGACCTCGTCGTCCTCGACGGCGATCCGTTCGCCGTCGAGCCGGCGGCCATCAGAGACCTGCCCATCTGGATGACCGTGCTGGACGGGGAGATCGTCTTCCGACCTTGAGCTAGGCGAGCAGGTAGCGGCGGGACAGCGGAACCTCGGTCACGGGATCCACGGCGAGCACTCGCCCGTCGAGCGTCACGGTTCCATCGCCGGGGTCGACGTCGATCGCCGGTACGGCGCGGTTCGCCACGAGGTGTCCGCGGCGGACCTCTCTGGTCCCCTCGACAGCGACGAAGCGCCGCGCGCTACGCACTCGCTCGCGAACGCCCGCCTCGAGGGCCGCGCGCGAGACGAACGTCGTGCCGAGCGCCGCGGGGGCGGCTCCGACCGCGCCCCAGTGCGGGCCGTACCGCCTCGGCTCGGTCCACTCAACGGCGGCGTTGCCGGGCCCCGCCGCCGCCCACGCGTACTGGCCCGCCTTGATGACCAGCTCGGGGCGCACCCCGAAACGGGCCGGGCGCCAGAGCACGATGTCCGCCAGGCGCCCGGGGGCAAGCGAGCCGACCTCGCCCGAGACCCCGTGGGCGATCGCGGGCTCGACGGTGTATTTGGCCAGGTAGCGGAGCACGCGCTCGTTGTCGTCGTCGGCGCGCGGCGAGGCCGGCCGGATCCGTCGCACGGCGGGCGCCTCCGGGCGCCCCGCGCCCGCCTCGCCGGCGCGCCAGAGCTTCATCACGTGTGCGAGCTGCCAGGTCCGCCGAATCGTCTCCCCGATCCGGCCCATCCCCTGTGAGTCGCTGTTGACGATGCTGATCGCGCCGAGCTCGTGGAGCGGCCCCTCGGCCGCCATCGTGGCCGGGTGGACCCGCTCGGCCGCGGCCTCCACGTCCTCGAGAACGTCCTCCGACCCGCCGTGCACCGCCATGATCATCGCAAGATGCTCGGCCGCCGCGGCGCTGCCGTAGGGGATCGTCGGCGTCGTCGAGGAGCAGACGACGTTCGGCTCGCGGACGATGCCGATCAGGTCGGGGATGTGGCCACCGCCCGCACCCTCGACGTGATAAGCGTGGACGGCTCGACCGCCGATCGCCGCGACTGTGTCCTCGAGCTCGCAGGATTCGTTCAGGCCGTCGGTGTGCAGGCACACGGCGACGTCATGCGCATCGGCGAGCCGGAGCGTCGCGTCGACGATCTCGGGGTAGGAGCCCCAGTCCTCGTGGATCTTGAGCCCGCAGGCTCCGGCCTCGATCGTGCGTTCGACGTGCCCGGGAACGTCGGTTCGGGCGCTCGCCTGGAGCCCGAGGTTCACGGGGAGCCCCTCGAACGAACGGAAGGTCTTGTCCATCGTGTACGGCGGTTCCTCGAAACCGGCGGTGATGAGGGTGGTGACGCCCGCGGAAAGAGCCACGGGCACGAGCCTCGGCGTGACCAGGTGTACATGGGAGTCGATCGCTCCGGCCGTGGCGATCAGGCCGTAGGCGTTCACGGGCCAAGTGTTGGGTCCGATCACCAGCTCGACCCCGTCCATCACGTCGGGGCTTCCCGCCCGTCCGATCCCGGCGATGCGACCGTCCTTCACGCCGATGTTCGTCTTCACGACGCCGAGCAGAGGGTCGATCACCAGCGCCCCGGCGATCAGCATGTCCAGCTCGCTCTCCGATGTTGCGCGGTCGTGCTGGGCCATCCGCGAGCGGAAGTTCTTCGCATACCCCCACATCGGCTCGTCGCCGTATCCGACGCGGTCCTCCTCGACCCGTACCCACAGGTCGGTGTCGGCGAGCCGGAGCGCGTCACCGGTGGTCGGCCCGTATCTGCGGATGTACTCGTCACCCGGGATGCGGCTCATCCAGATGCTCCTCCGAGCCGAACGAGGCCTACCTGCTTCGTCGCGCCGGGCGCCCACCGGACCGACGCTCCCGAGGGAACATCCAGGCGGAAGCCGTGGGCGGCATCGCGATCGAAGGCGAGCCGCGGGTTCGAGAGCCAGAACGGGTAGTGGGACGAGACGCGAACGGCGTGAACCGATGTGTTACGAACCTGGATCGAGATCCGCTCCCTGCCGAGGTTCAGCTTGATCGACGCCCGGGCAGCGCGAGCCTCACCGATCACGACCAGGGTCTCCGGAGCACGACCAGCCGGGTCCCTTCGTCCATCAGCACCTCGAGCCGTATCTCGTCGACGATCTCGGCGACGCCCTCGAGGAGCTGGTCGGGCGACACCGCGCTCCTTCCTACTTCGAGGGTCTCCTCGAAGCTCGCGCCGGCGCGGGCCGCCATGTGCATCTCGTCGCACACGACGGCCGTCGCCTCCGGCGCGTTCAGCTCGAGGCCGCGCGCGAGCGTACGGCGGGCGAGCTCGGCCGTTAGGAAGATCCGCAGCCGCTCTTCCTCGGTAGGGTCAAGGTACATGGTCGCTCCCCGGGCAGCGCTCTCCGCCCGCGGCGCGATGATATAGGAGGAGCTACCGACCCTTCTTCGGTACCTCCGGCACTTCCGGCTCCGCCACGATCCACCGGTAGGCGAAGGTGGCCATGAACGCGATCTGCAGGTAGGTGCCGAAGAGGAGGTAGACCCAGAGCGAGAAGCTCGGGTTGGAGGTTATGTCGGAGCCACCCGGCGGAAACGTGCCCCCTATGATGGGGAGGAGGAAGAAGTAAAGGATGACGAGAGGCAGGTGTCCGCTGGGAGACCGCGCCGCACGGTAGGCGCGGCGAAACGTGGCCGCGGCCGACCTCCCCTCGCGCACCGCGACGATCGGGACGAACGAGAACACCGCGATCATCGCAAGCAGGAGGAAGATCGCGAGGTAGTTCCCCAAAGCTCCCAGCACGCCTAAGAACACGATGTTCCCGAGAGTGATGAGGCCGAAGCTTGCGATGTGCATCGCCAGCACCGAGGGGAACGCTCGGAGACCCCGGACCACGGCCCACATGGAACCCGCTCCGCCCTCGAAGCGATCCACGGTCACTCCCGCGAGCGCGGACACGATCACGGCTCGGACCAGCATCGCTCCGTTCACGAACACGAGGAAGGCCCAGGTCGTCCCGTGCAGCGCGATCCCCGTGCCGGCGTCGAACTGGACGCTGACGGGCGCCAGCGAGATCGCGTTGAGCAGACGCCCGGGGGAGGCCTCTAGCCCGAGCGCGAGGAGAACCAGCCACACGACGAGCATCAGGACGAAGGGCGCGACCAGGAGCACGGGCGTGGTGGCAACCGCTAGCAGCCCCTGGCCCAGAGACGCGAAGAACGGCGGGAAGATGCTCGGGCCGGGAGGCCGGAAGAGGAATCCGGCGAACCCGCGCCGTTGGGGCTCCGCCGGCTTCGGCGGAGCGGCGGCTCTGGTCTGCGGTCCCCGCGCTGTGGTCGACGGCCGGCGGCGCTTCTTCTTCGTCAACGGTCCTCCCCGTCGCCGACCTCGGTCTCGCCGACCGGCTCGATCGTGTCGAGCGGGAAACGGGATTCGACGAGCTTGCCGAGACCGAACAGAACCACGAACACGACCGCGAAGGCCGCCGCGAAGCTCCCGATCATCACGGGGAAGTCGGGGATCGTCGGTGAGGCGACGTGCAGAAGCTCGCCTTCGGGATCCTCGACGAAGGCGACGAGCCCTCCTTCGTCGCCTCCCCTGGCCGCGACGAGCGTCCCCGAGGCAACCGCGATGCCTCCGATCGCACCTTCCGCGGGGGCGCTCTCCCACACGAGCTCCGCCGTCTCGAGGTCGATCGCCACCAGGCGGCCGTCCTGAAGACCGACGACCGTGAACCCGCCGACGATCACCGGGGAGCTCCGGAAGAGCAGCTCGTTCAGCTGGTAGCTCCACTCGCGATCACCGCTCACGGGTTCGACGCCGTAGACACCTCCACCTAGGTCGCTCACCACGATCACGTCGCCGGCCGCCGGAGCCGAGAGCTGCGAGGACTCGGTATTCAAGCGGTGACCCCAGAGCTCCGAGCCGTCCGCGGGGCTCAGCGCTACGAGCAGCCGCTCGCTGATCCCGACGAGGAGAGAGTCCGCCGTCAGCGCCGGAGCCGACAGGCTACGGCCTGCCACCGGAGGCTCGTAGGTCCAAAGTGTCTCGCCGCCCTCGGGGACGCCCGCCTCGTCCACGGCCGCCACCATCACGCGCCCGCTCTGCGGATCGGAGATAGCCGCGTACACCACCCCGCCGCCCGCGGCCGGGGGCGAACCGATCTGACCCCCCTCCTCGAGGGTCCACGCAAGGTCGCCGCTGTCCACGTCGACCGCATAAAGGGTGCCGGAGTCGTCACCGAGGAACGCCGAGCCCCCGTCCATCGTCACGCCGCTCCTGCTTACGTCCTCGAGGCCGGTTCGCCAGAGCTCCTGTTGGGTAGCTACGTCGACCGCCACGACCGCGGCGGCGTCGTCTTCCGCACCCTCTGTGAAGACCACTACCGTGCGGCCCTCAGAGGTCCCGAGCGCCGGCGGAGCGAGAGGGCCGCCGGCGCGAGGCACACGCCAGCGCTCTACCCCCGACGCGAGGTCTACGGCGTAGACGCCCTCCAGTCCGACGGCGATCGCGACGTCACCCGCGATCACAGCCGACGAGAGCCCACGGTTGCTCCCGGGCTCTCCGAACGTCCACGCCTGCCCGTACGGGGGCAAGGGGCCGTCCTCCGGACCAACACCCGAATGAGCTGCATCGCCCTGGAACTGAGACCACTCGATGGGCTCGGCGGCGAGGGCGGGCCGCGCGACCGCTCCCGCGGCCACGATCGCGGCCGCGAGGAAGCCGAGCAGCCTGAACCGGCTTCTCGCAAGCGCGCGACCTTTCCTTGTACATCCGGAGTCCCTTGGCACTTCGAGCCTTCCGCCGGGCGGGAGCCCCCATTGTAGGGGCCAACCCGGATCCGACCCGCGCGACTCACCCGGCCGCCCGGAGCGAGGCGAGCCGGATCAGCCCGACGACTCCCGACGGCACCAGGACCGACAGCGGATCGACATAGTCGCCGTCTCGCTTCACTCCGAAGTGCAGATGCGGCACCTCGGATCCGGGGTGCCCCGAGCCCGAGCGCGCGATCGCCGCTCCCGCGGCGACGGTGTATCCCTTCGAAACGAGGCGTTCGGAGAGCCACGAGTAGGTCGACACCCAGCCGTTCCCGTGGTCGATCGTGACGTACAAGTGACCGCCGACGGATCCCGAGAACGTGACGACGCCGGCAGACGGCGACCGGACGGTGGACCTCGTAGACGTCGCGATATCGATGCCCCGGTGTCCGGAGCCGTACGGGGATTCCGGAGCGTCGAACGCCCGGATCACGGGGCCGGTCACCGGCCAGGACCACTCTCCTGGCTCGGCCGCGGCCGCCCGGAGCGGTGGGATCACGCCGGCCGTGGTAACGACGATGACTGCGACTCGAGCGAACCGAGACATGAGAGGGACGCTAATCGCGCGACACTTGCGGTGCAGTGACCGAAGTCACTCCGAGTGCGACTCCGCGTCTAGTCGACCTCGGCCAGCTGGCCGCGGAGCGAGCCGACGGCCTTCGTGTGGATCTGGCACACACGCGACTCGGTGACCCCCAGAATCTCCCCGATCTCCGCAAGGGTCAGCCCCTCGAAGTAGTAGAGCGTGACGACGATCTTCTCGCGGTCGGAGAGGGAGCCGATCGCGGCGGCAAGCAGACCGCGCGTCTCCTGGCTCTCGACGCCGGAGGTCGGGTCCGAGCCTCGATCGGCAAGGGTGTCGAGGAGCGACACGCGCTCGCCCCGATCGCTCCCCACCGCGAGCAGCTCGTCGAGCGCCAGTACGGACACGAACGAGATCTGCGAGACGACCTCGTGCAGCTCCCGAACGCTGATCCCCAGCCGCGCCGCCATCTCTTTCTCGGTCGGGGCACGCTTGAGCATCGTCTCGAGGTCGGTATAGGCCTTCTCGATCTCGCGCGCCTTGAATCGCACGGAGCGGGGGACCCAGTCCATCGCCCGGAGCTCGTCGATGATCGCGCCCTTGATGCGAGGGATCGCGTAGGTCTCGAACTTGTTGCCGCGATCCGGTTCGAACTTCTCGAGGGCGTCGATCAGCCCGAACATCCCGTAGGAGACGAGATCCGCCTGCTCCACGCTAGCCGGCAGCCCGGTCGCGACGCGGCTCGCGACGTACTTGACGAGCGGCGCGTAGTGCAGGATCAACCGCTCCCGCGCGTCGGCCGACCCCGAGCCCTTGAAGTCCCCCCATAGGGCCACGAGCTCGGCCGATACCTCCCTCGAGCCGTCCGGCGCCGACGAGCCCCCCCTCGGGGCGGCCGGCTTCCTGGCGGCGACGGTCACCTTCTTGGCCGTGGGCTTCTTCGCGGCCTTCGCGTCCTTGGCCTTGGGCTTCGTCTCCTTGGGCACCCTGGCGACCTTCGACATCAAGCCCTCGGATGGCTGCGCCGGTACGCGTCGAACAGACGCGACCGCGACACGTGCGTGTATCGCTGGGTCGTGGCCACGCTTGCGTGGCCGAGCAGCTCCTGAACGGCTCGGATGTCTGCCCCTCCCTCCAGAAGGTGGGTGGCGAACGAATGGCGCAGGGTGTGCGGCGTGACCCTCCGCCCGGCAAGAATCCTAGCCCCATATTGTTCCACCATCGCGCGGACGTCGCGTGGGCCGATCGGCCTCCCCCGGAGGTTGAAGAACAGAGCGTCCGAGGCCGCTCCCTGAGGCGCCAATATGGGCCGCCCCAGCCGCAGGTACCGGGTGAGGGCGACTACGGCGTGCTCGGAGAGCGGCACCTCGCGCTCCTTGGCGCCCTTGCCTAGCACGAGCACGCGAGCCCGGTCGAGATCGACGCTCCGGAGCGTCAAGGAGGCGACTTCGCCCACGCGGAGCCCCGAGCCGTACATCACCTCTAGGATCGCCCGATCGCGGAGACGGATGTGCGTTGGGCGGTCGTCCGCCCGGTCCGGCGCCTCGACGAGCGCATCGGCCTCGCGGGGGCGGAGTACCCCCGGAAGACGCGAGGCAACCTTGGGCCGGCCGAGCGTGGCCGCCGGGTCGGCGTCGAGGATCCCTCTCGCAGCCGCCCACCGGTAGAAGGTCCGGACGGAGCCGGCGCGTCGCGCGATCGACGCGCGAGCGTATCCGAGGGTCGTCTGCTGGGAGAGGAACCGGCGGAGGGCCGCGAGGTCGGCTCCGCCGAGCGAGCGGCCCGACCGGTTGAGGAAGCGCGCTAGCTGCTCGAGGTCCGTCCGATACGCGGCGACCGTGTGCGCGGATAGCCGTCGCTCAAGCGCCAGATGCGCCGCGAACTCCTCGATGAGCGCGCTCTCGGAAGAGGGAAGCTCGTCCCGGGCTGGCAACCGCACCGCCTCTGCATCGTTGGGGCTCCCTTGTACCAGGGGGGGGACCCCGCTTCAAGCGATGGGCCCTACGGGGCATGCCCGCTCCTTTCGAAGCGACCGCCGACGTTGCGGGCGAGACCTCGAAGCTCGAGCGACAACAGCGTGGCCATCACCTCGGGGAACGCAAGGCCCGTCGAGTCGACGAGGGTGCTCGGCACAACCCGCCCCGCCAGCGTCTCGAGCACCAGCCGCTCGGTGTCGCTCAGGCCAAGCGGGAGCCGCCGCGCTCCCGGCATCGGGTCGTCGTAGCCGAGGTCGGCGAGCAGGTCGGCGACCCCTCGGATCATCGTGGCGCCGTCGCGGATCAGCGCGAGAGGAGCCTCCGCCAGCTCACTTGTCACCGGTCCGGGAACCGCGAACACCGAACGCCCTATCTCGAGAGCGTGCTCGGCTGTTATGAGCGACCCGCTCCTACCGATCCCCTCCACCACCACGACGGCCTCCGACAGACCGGCCACGATGCGATTGCGTGCCGGGAACCGGAACGGCTCGGCGGGAACGCCGGGCGCGTACTCGGACACGATCGACCCAGACTCGAGGATGTCTTCCAACATCCGCCTGGAGCCACGCGGGTAAGCGACGTCGATCCCGCTCCCGAGCACGGCGATCGTCGTTCCGCCCGCGCGGAGCGAGCCCTGATGCGCGGCCGAGTCGACGCCACGCGCTGCGCCGCTCACGACGCACACCCCGGCCGCGCCCAGTCCGGAGCCGACCTCGATGGCGAACTCCCTGCCAGCGGGCGAGCAGTTCCGCGCTCCGACCACCCCGATCCTCGGGACCAGCTCCTCGAGGTTGCGACCGCGCACGAACAGTGCGGCGGGAGGATCGTCGAGGTCGACCAGCCTCGGCGGGTACTCCTCTTCTTCCGGCGTGAGCATCCGTGCGCCGCAGGCGCCCGCGGCGGCCTCGACCCGTTCGGGCGCGATCCGGGCCGCCCACTCGCGGTCGGCATCGCTGCCCGCGCGACCGGCCTTGATCTCGTCAAGGCAGGCGCGAGCCGAGCCCTCTCTCCAGGCAAGCGCGTGGACCTCGCGCGGCAGGATCCCTCGGAGCGAAGCCATAACGGCGAGCGCCTTCCGGTTCGCCGCGCCGTTGGCGAACCCCTGCGGCCAGCCTCGCGGCGGCGGCTCCCGGCTCCTCGCGACCCCGCGATCAACCGGCACGAGCGAGCGATCCGTCGCCTGTTCCCCGGTACGAAAGCGCCTCCGCCAGGTGCTCCGGTCGCACCCGGTCCTCGCCTACCAGGTCCGCCACCGTCCGCGCCACCTTCAGCGCTCTGTCGAACCCGCGGCCCGTGAGGGCGAAGGAGTCCACGGCCCGCGCGAGGAGCCGCTCCGCGTCGGTCGTGAGCCTCGCCTCGCGTCGTGCCACCGGACCCGGCAGCTGCCCGTTGCACGTGACGCCTCCTCCCCGGTAGCGCCGGCGCTGCCGCTCGCGGGCCTCCTCCACCCTGATGCGGATCGCATCCGAAGACTCCCCCGGAGCCTCGCCGAGCAGCTCCGCCTTCGAGAGCCTGGGGATACCCAGCCGGATGTCGATGCGGTCCACGAGCGGCCCGGAGAGCTTGCTCCGGTAGATCTGGCGGCGGTGCTCGTCACATCGGCACGCCCGACGCGGGTCGCCGTCGAAACCGCAAGGGCAGGGGTTCGCCGCGGCGACGAGCGTGAACCGCGACGGGAACTCCACCGCGCCGCCGATTCGCGTGATTACCACCCGGCCGTCCTCGAGCGGCTGCCGCAACCCCTCGATCGCGTCGCGCCGGAACTCGGTTAGTTCGTCCAGGAACAGCACGCCGTGGTGGGCAAGCGACACCTCGCCCGGTCGCAGGAACCCGCTCCCGCCCCCGAGGAGACCGGCGACCGACGCCGAATGATGGGGCGCGCGGAAGGGCCTTCCCCCGACCAGCTCTCCCGTGGCCAGGAGTCCGGCGACAGAATGCAGCTGCGTGACCTCGAGCGTCTCCTCCCTGCTAAGCGAAGGCATGATCGTCGCGAACCGCCGCGCGAGCATCGTCTTGCCGGCGCCGGGCGAGCCGACCATCAGCACGTTGTGACCGCCGGCCGCCGCGACCTCGAGCGCTCGCCGCGCCTGTCCCTGCCCCCGAACCTCGGAGAAGTCGACCCCTGAGGGTGGAGCGGTCGGGTCGGCGCGCTCGATCTCCGGCGGCGACCATGAGCCGCGAGCGAAGCCGACCGCCTCGGACAGCGTGGTCGCCGCCACGACGTGGAGTCCCTCTACCAGCGCGGCCTCCGCGCCGTTCGACGCGGGCACGACCACCCCCTCGAGCCCTGCGCCGGCCGCCGCCAGCGCGACCGACAGCACCCCTGGCGTCGAGACGAGGCCCCCCTCGAGCGACACCTCTCCGGCGAACGCGTAACGACCCAGCCTCTCGACGGGAACCTGCCGCGACGCCGCAAGCACGCTCATCGCCACGGGAAGGTCCAGCCCCGGGCCGTCCTTCCTGAGATTCCCCGGGGAGAGGTTCACAACGATCCGTCGCAGCGGCCACTCGAGCCCGGAACCCTCGACGGCCGCCCGGACGCGACCGCGCGCGTCCTGCACCGCCGCGCCCGGCATCCCGGTGAGCGCGAGCGACGGGAGCCCCCGACCGATGTGCGCCTCGACCGCGACGCGGTGGCCCCGGACCCCGACCACGGTCACCCCTATGACCCTGCCGTACACCTCGCGCGGACCCTAGCGCGAGGCAGTGACAGTCACGGAGCGAGGAATCGCGTCACCTCATCGGCCAGCATCTTGGGAGCCGTCATCGTCGCCGCGTGTCCCTGCCCCTCGAGCTTCGACACCCGGGCGTCCGGCAGGGCCGCGCGGACCTTCTCGACCCCCGCGCGGAACGCATCACCGCTCTCCGTACCCAGCAGCAGAAGCGTGGGTGCCGTCATGTTCGCGAACCGCTCCGGGGAGATCGAGTACCTCGAGTCCGCGCACGACTCCCGCGGCATCGTCCAGGCCAGCGCGACGCGCTCGAGCCACGTGGGAGAGGCCCTCAGCGCCGCAAGGTCCTCGGGCGAGAGCACCCCCTCCGCCAGGAACACCTCCTCGAGGAGCTTATCCGCCCTTCCTGCCGCAGCGAGCCGCTCCTGCCTCTCGATCGAGCCAGATCG
>Ga0209751_10000694_pt1 | contig 35940 bp, 36 predicted proteins | sample RifCSP13_1_FD_184019 | JGI IMG/M metagenome (GOLD analysis project Ga0209751, IMG submission 184019) | Soil microbial communities from Rifle, Colorado - Rifle CSP2_sed 13_1 (SPAdes) (version 2) | ecosystem: Environmental > Terrestrial > Deep subsurface > Rock core/Sediment | place: Rifle...
CTCACCGAGCCGCCCGGCGAGCGGGCTCTTGCGCTCCACGATGTTCGTCGCGTTCCACATCGAGGCCTTCTTCGCCACCGAGGTCGTCTCGAGCAGATGGCCCACGGCCTCGTGGAAGATGACCCCGCCGAAGGCGTTACCGATGACGACGGGCATCGTCTCGCCGTGCGTGCTGTTGCCCATGACGTGGCGCGAGTGGCCCGCGGACAAGCTCGGTGCCGTCCTCGCGCACGAGAACGCGCACGTCGCCCGGCGGGATTCGCTCGTGGCACTCCTCGCGCACGTCAACCGCGCGATCTTCTGGTTCCATCCGCTCGCCTGGTGGCTGGAGCGCACGCTGGCCGTCACTGCGGAGCATGCCTGTGACGAAACCGCCGCGCGCCAGGTGGGCCAGCCGCGCCGCTATGCGGAAGTGCTGCTCGACATGGCCGAAGCCGTCCGGCTGCGCGGGCACCGCGTGTCGTGGCAGGCCATCGGCGTGGATGGCTCCGGCCTGCTCGGCGCGCGCATAGACCGCCTGCTGCGCGGCGATGCCATGGCGCGGATGTCGGGTGCGCAGCGCGTGGGCGTGGCCGTCGGCTGTGCCGCGGTCCTCGTCCTCGCAGTCGCGTGCCGCCAGCAGATTGCCGCCGAGCCCCTCCGCCCGGATCCCGAGGTCCAGAGGCTGATCGACGACACCAAGGCGCGCAGCGAGAGACACAGGGCGGCCGTGGCGATGACGGCTCCGGAGGCGGCGGCACTGGAGCAGAGCCTCGAGGCAAATCCTGACAACCTCAACGCGCGCGAGACGCTGATCATCTTCTACGATCAGGCCCTCAAGGTGAGCTGGGAGGAGAAGCTCGCCGGGATCCGCAAGCACGCGCTGTGGCGGATTGCGCATCTGCCGGAAACGGACCTGTGGATCCCCAGCATCTCCAAGCGATACGACCCGGAGGGGTACGGACAGGCGAAGCACCTCTGGCTCGAACAGACATCCAAGCCGGAGGTGACGCCCAAGACGCTGGGGAGAGCCGCGGCGTTCCTGAGCAAGTATGACGAACCGATCGCCGAGGAGTTGTTGCTTCGCGCCCGGCGGATGGAGCCCGCGGGCCTGTGGTCCGAGCGGCTCGCCGACCTGTATGCACGTGCGATCGCCGGGTCCATTGATCCCGGGTATCGTGCGACCGACGCGGACGAGGCGCGGTCGCCGTACGCTGTCGAGGCGCGGCGCACGCTCGAGGCGACCAGCGATCCGAACCTGCTGGCGGCAGCGGGAAATGCGCTCGCGACGCGGTACCGGCCATCCGGTGCGGTCGCTCTCGGCCGCCGTTGCCTCGAACGCGCCGCCGCGCTGGATCCGCAGAACGCACGGGCACGCAGCGGACTGGCGGTGCTCCAGCAACGCGAGCGCATGACGCAAATCCAGGGCCGCCTTCATCCCGCCGGCGCGCGTGACGCCTTCGACGCGTTCAGCGACGCCGCGTATGCGGCGATCTCGGCCCTCTCAGAGGAGGATCGCCTGTTCTACCTTCCATCGGCGGCCGAGGGCGCTTACATGAGCGCGGAGTACATCGACTACATGGCGCGCGAAAAGCCCGAAGCCAGGCGCTTGGACGCCCAGAAGCGAGCCGGCCAGGGTTGGGCCCGCTCGCGCCAGTATGCGACCGACGCGCTGGCGCTCGCGGAACGGCACCGCCAGGCCCCTGAATTCGGCGACATCGTTTACCGCGCACACGCGGTCCTTGGGGCCCTCGCGCTGAAGGATGGGAACCGCCAGAAGGCGGTCGAACACATGCGCACCGCGGCGGCGGCGCCCGTATCGCCCGTATCGGAGGAGGGGCCCTACACGCCGCGCTTCAGGCTACGCGGACGCGTCGTCGAGTATCTCCTGCGCAAAGGCGAACGCGAGTCGGTCGCCGAGTTCCTGGAGAAGTCGGCTGATCGCTTCCCGACCGAGCGGGAGCGACTGCTGAAGGACGCCGGACAGATCCGCGCGGGGGTCATGCCCCAGTCCTACCAATACGCCGAAGCACGCCGATGAGAGGCGGGCGAGATCAGTCCTGCCTGAGCGTGGCGATCGGATCGATCCCCACGCCTACTCCGCGCGCAGCGCGACGATAGGATCGACGTTCATCGCGCGACGCGCCGGGATGAGCGACGCGAGTGCGGCAACCAGCAATAGCGCGAACGGCAGCGCGACGAACGTCAGCGGATCGTGGGCGCCGACGCCGAAGAGCAGTCCGCCCATGAAGCGCGTGAGCGCCAGGGCGCCGGCGAGCCCGAGCGTAAGGCCCACGACGCCGATCTGCAATCCCTCTGAAATGACCATCCGGAGAACGTCGCGGCGAGCGGCGCCGAGCGCCACCCGGATTCCGATCTCCTGCGTGCGCTGCGCCATCGAGTACGCCATCACGCCGTAGATGCCGATCGCGGCGAGCGCGAGCGCGACGACGGCGAACAGACCGAGCAGCAGCGTGGTGAAACGCCGGTTCGCCTGCGAACGCGCAAGGATCGCCTCGACCGTCCGGACGTTCGAGATCGGCTGATCGCGATCGATCGACCAGACCTGCGCCTGCGCCGCGCCGGCGATCGCGGTAGGATCGCCCGACGTGCGAATCAGCGCGTACATCCGGCGGTCGGGCGCCTGCTGGATCGGATAGTACAGCTCCGCCCAGGGTGCGCGATCGACGCCGCCGCGACGCGCGCTCCCGACGACCCCGACGGTCGTGAGCCATTGCACCTGCGAGTCGGATGGATCGCCGAACGTGACGCGCTTCCCGAGAGTGCTGATTTCACGTACACTTAGCGTTTACGGTGAGGTGGCCGAGAGGCTGAAGGCGGCGGTTTGCTAAACGCCCTTCAGCCCCTCGGCGGCCTTCGTCTTTTTGGCCTGAATTCCTTTCTTTTCAGCACTTCCACGATCGACCGCATTGGCCAGCGTTGTCCCGAGAAGCCCACTTTTTGGCGCGCCGCAGGGACAATCGCGGGGACAGTAGCATTGCGGAATCAGATTCAATCAGATAATCTTGGCCTATGAAGACGCGGTCCGTTACCGACGTCGCGAGGAACTTCAGCGCCGTCCTTGACGCGCTCGAACGCGACCAGGAAGAGGTCGTCCTCGTGCGAAATCAGCGACCGATTGCCCGACTTGTTCCTGAGGCGCCGCGTCAGGACGCGTTGAGTGTATTCGGCGATCTCTATCGTACGCTTGACGACAAAACGGCGGAAGCCCTGTCGGCCGCGATCGCGTCGCAACGAAAGGGTCGACGCGGGCGTGTATCGGAGCTGCGCGATCCGTGGGCTGGTTGATCGATACGAGCGTATGGCTCGCGGTTGAACGTGGAGCGCTCGCCGCGGCCGATATCCATGCCATCACTCGTCAGGACCCTGTATATCTCTCGCCGGTGAACGTCGCGGAAATCCGGTTCGGCGTGGAAATGTTGCGGCCGGGTCCACAGAAGCAACGCGCGACGGCGATGCTCCGACGACTCCAGCGAAAGCCTCAACTGAGGATCACCGTCGAGACCGCTGAGACGTTCGGGCTCTTGGCCGCAAAGCTCAGAAAGGTCGGAAGAGATCCAGACGTTCGCGTCAACGACCTCTGGCTTGCCGCGCAGGCAATCCAACGTGATTTCCGGCTGCTCACCTCAAACGCTAAGGATTTTGCCGATATTCCCGGACTGCAGATGGTCATTCTGAAGTTACCGTAGCGATCTCCATCTCACCATCACGGACCGCGGCGACCCATCCTCATGCCATCGCTGACGCTGACGCCGCGCGGCCACCTGCTGTTCACCGTTACGGACGACGCCGTCCAACCATCGGCCGCGCTCTCGCGCAGGCTCGAAAGCGCGTTTGCTCGTGGCTCGGGCCACGGATTGCTCGAGCTCGGCGCCGCGGAAGTCGGAACCGTCCTTCCAGCAGACTTTGGCTACTGGCGCGACTTCGCCGCGCGGCTGGTCACGGCCATCTGCATGCATCCCGATTTCGAGGCGCACCACGCGGCAATACCTGCGCCCGCGATTGAGGAACTCGAGGCGCTCGCCGCGGCCGCGCCGCCGATGACCGGCGCCGAGTACATCACGGCCTCGGTTCTTGAAACGCTCTGGACTGAGACCGCGGCAGCGTTTCGATCCGAACTCGCCGACTCGAAGGGGTCGGTCCAGGAGTTTCTCCAGCGTAAAAGCGCGGCGTGGCATCTCGTCGGCCGCGTGCACTTCAATCTCGCCGAGAACCGCCGGGATGATGAGGCGCCGTTCGCGTTTCTGGCGACCTACACGACGCAACTGTCGTCGCAGGCCAGGGCGCAGCACCTGCCGCTCGGCCGCGCGCTGAGCGAATACGCGGGCGCCGCCAACAAGCCGCGCCTGCTCTCGTTGCTCCTGCCGGTCCAGCGCGCCGCCGCCGAGTGTCCGTGGCTGAAGGCGATGGTCGACGCGGGCGAGATCTATCACCCGCTGCGATGGACGCCAGCCGAGGCGTTTCAGTTACTGAACGATGTACCACGCCTCGAGGCCGCGGGCGTCATCGTGCGCGTACCGACCGCCTGGCGGGCGAATCGACCGCCACGCCCGCAAGTCACGGGCGCCGTCGGGGGCAAGCCGCCGTCGGGCCTCGGCACGGACGCTCTGCTCGACTTCAAAATGGGCGTCAGTCTCGACGGCGAACCATTGAGCAACGCGGCGATTGAACAGCTGCTCGCCGCGTCGAGCGGCTTGCACCTGGTGCGCGGACGCTGGGTCGAAGTTGATCACGAAAGACTGAGCCGCATGCTCGACGAGTTCCGAGCGGTCGAGACGGCCGCTGCAAGAGACGGCCTCTCATTCGGCGAAGCGATGCGTCTCCTCGCCGGCGCACACGTGCCGGGCGACATCGCTGAAGCGACCGCGCCCGACTGGTCACTCGTCGTCGCCGGGCCCTGGCTGGCGAAGACGCTCGCCGGCCTTCGCGATCCTGCCCAACTGGCGCACCTGGATCCTGGCGCCGCTCTGAAGGCAACGTTACGACCCTACCAGCAGACCGGCGTGCGATGGCTGCACCTGCTCTCCAGTCTCGGCTTGGGCGCCTGCCTCGCCGATGACATGGGCCTTGGCAAGACGATGCAAGTGCTGGCGCTGCTGCTGATCCTGAGAAAGACTGCCGACGCGAGCGGCGCGGGGCGTGGGGGCCCCGCAAGCGAAGCGGCGTGGAGCGGGGGAGGGGCCCCGCGACTAAAAGATGACGAGGGGCGGCGCACCAGCCTGCTGGTCGCGCCAGCATCGCTCCTGGCCAACTGGGTCGCGGAGATCGAGCGCTTCGCGCCGAGTCTCACCGCGATCGTCGCGCATCCCTCGGCGATGGCCAGCGGGGAATTGAAGGCGCTCGATCGTGACCGGATCGCGGGCGTCGACCTTGTCATCACCAGTTATGGATCGCTGCTGCGCGTGCCCGCACTGCTCGCCACGCCGTGGCGACTCGCGATCCTGGACGAGGCGCAGGCGATCAAGACGCCCGGCACCAAGCAGACACGGGCCGCCAAGCAGATCGATGCGCAGGCGCGCATCGCGCTCAGCGGCACACCAGTGGAAAATCGGCTCGGCGATCTGTGGTCCATCTTCGACTTCCTCAACCCGGGCCTGTTGGGATCCGGGAAGGCGTTTTCGACGTTCACCAAGCGGCTCTCGTCGCAACCGCACAACGCGCACGCGCCGCTGCGCGCGCTGGTGCGTCCGTACATCCTGCGGCGTCTGAAGATCGACAAGTCCGTCATCGCCGATCTGCCGGCCAAGACAGAGATAAAGGCCTTCTGCCACCTGACGCGCAAACAGGCGGCGCTCTATCAGCAGTCGGTGGCCGATCTGGCGGCCGAGCTCGGGCGAGCCGACGGAATGAAGCGTCGCGGCATCGTGCTCGCCTCGCTCATGCGTCTCAAGCAGATCTGCAATCATCCGTCGCAATGGTTGGGCGATGGATCGTGGAGCGAGGCGGACAGCGGCAAACTGGCCCGGCTGCGCGAGATTTCCGAGGTCATCGCGGCGAAGCAAGAGAAAGTGCTCGTTTTTACGCAGTTCCGCGAAGCGACGACCCCAGTCGCCGCGTTCCTCGGGCGCGTCTTCGGCCGGCCCGGTCTCGTTCTGCACGGCGAGACGGCGGTCGGGCTCGCGAGCGACGATCTCTCGGAGATGTTCGGCATCGAGATGGCGCCGGCGACGCCGCCGAAGCGCGCTGCAGTCAGTACGGTCGCGACGAAGCCATCCACCGTCGCAAGCTCGAAAGCATCGTCCAGGCAGACGAAGGTGAGCAGGCCGGCGAAACTGAGCGAGCCTACGTCCAAGCGCCGAGATGGGAAACAACGGCCTGCCGCGTCGAAGCCGCGAAGCGGCGAAGGCGGGCTGACACCGGCGAAGCGACGAGCGATATCGAAGCGGATGCGTATGTATTGGGCTGCAAGGAGAAACCTCGTGAAGAAGCAGAAGGCTTCCCAATCGTCGTAACCATTCCATCGCTGGACGGCATGAATATGTCGATGAATATCTCACGGTCCGCGGGCATCGAGGGCGAGCGCGTCACAGAGGGCTGTCAGGCGTCGCGCCACTGAGCAGAAGCACGCGTGCTCGCTCAAACAGAACTGCGTCGGCCGCTCCGCGGACGACATCGTCATCGAGCGCGCCCGCGGCGCGCATCGTTTGATACTGCTCGTCCGTGGCGACGTGGGCGGTCGAGCCGATGCGCGTGGTTGTCGCGAAATACGCGGCGAGTTGTTCGGCCGTGAAGATCCGCTTGATCTCGCTCGCAAAGAGCGGCAGCGTCGCTGCCCAAGACGGATCCGAATCGGACGCGCGAATGTGATTCAACAGCTTTTCGCCGATCAGATATCCGAGCGCCTTCTTGGTTCCCCACGCCTCGCAAATCTCGCGCGTGGCATCGCATTGCTCAATCCAGATATCGGCGAATTCACCCATACTCGGTCCTCCCCAAGTCAGTTCGACGCCGTTATCGTCCCGGCAGGTGACGTCATTCCAAGTCTGGCAATTGAGCTCGCGTGAGACGAAGCTCGATCGAGCGCGCCTCGCCTGGTTCACGATCGATGAATCCGTGTGCGTGCAGCGTCTTGATCACGTGGTGTACTACGGGCGGCGTCACGCGAAAGAACCGCCGAAAATCTGCTTCCGCCGGTGGCGTGCCGTGAATCTTCGTGTAGTAGTAAATGAACGCGAGATATTGACCTTGCTTGGCTGTGAACGGGCTCGCGTCGTCGATTGACGTGCGTGGCGTCGCCTCGTCGTCAACGCGCGGGTCGGTCGGTTTCGGCGGCACGGTGCGTGTCCTCACCGGCGGCTGCTTATCGTCTGTCGGCCGGGCGACGAACCGGACGCGTCGTCCAGTTCTCGAGCGTCAGCCCTTTCACGCGATTGAATTCGGCGATGTTGTTCGTGACCAGCCTGAGCCCGAGGCTGCGTGCGTGAGCCGCGATGAAGAGATCGTTGGCGCCGATCATCTGGCCTCGTTTCTTTAGATCAGCACGGATCTCGGCGTAGTGAGCAGCAGCGTCGTCAGGAAACTCCAGGACCGCGACGTGTGGAAGAAACGCCTGAAGGGCCGTGGCATCCTGCGTTCGGCGCGGAGACACTTCAACTCCGTAGAGCAGCTCCGACTTCGTAATCACCGAGATGCAGACATCGGTGACTGGCACGGCGCGCAATCGCTTGATGATAGCCTCGCTCGAGCGCTTCATGATGTAGGAGCACGTGTCGGTGTCGAGCATGTACCGAGCCATCAGTGCTCGCGCTCTTGGACGGGCAGGTCCTCGACGTTCGTCATGAACGTGTCAGATGCGACGGGACCGCTCTCCAGATACGGCCCCCAATCCGTCGGGCGGGGCGACAGGATCACATCCTCACCCTCCTTGCGAATGAAGACCTCGTCGGTCTCGAATTGGAATTCCTTCGGCAGCCGGACCGCTTGGCTCCGGTTGTTCATGAACACCTTGGCTCGTCGCTGCATCGTAGGACCTCCGTGGAAGCCGTATACATCAGTATATGCCACCTGGCTCCCGTTCGGTGGGCAGCGTTAGCGGGGGCGCGTTCGTTACGGTTTCCGCTCGCGAGACGCCGACCTCTAAGTGGACGTTTGGATCCGCCTCGGCGCCGTGACGTCGGAAAGGCGGTCTGGACGCAGGCCGCGGGAGCAGCTTCGGCAATCGGGTCAGATTGAAGACGGCGCTCGAGAAGACGAGGAGGCACTCCACCCCTGCAAGCCGCCATGTGACGCACAACGCGCGCCATCAGCACGCCCCTGTTTTCTCGATGTCTCTCCGCGAGTGTGCCCAACCTTCATGCGCTGCCACGGCGATCAGCCGATTTTCCAGGCGCAATTCGGAGCGTGCGGCGGCTTGAAAAACCGTTGTATGGCCGGATGTAAAACCTCGATCGGTTCAAGTGCTGAATCAGCTTATACTTAGCGTTTACGGTGAGGTGGCCGAGAGGCTGAAGGCGGCGGTTTGCTAAATCGTTGTAGGGCCTAAAAGCTCTACCCAGGGTTCGAATCCCTGCCTCACCGCCATCCGCCTTCGCTCGCGCTCTCGATTCACGCGCGCGAGCTACGGCGGGATGGCTCTCTGACAGGATGAAGTCCCGCCGTAGCGGCGGAAAAGGCAACACGCCGCGATGGCGGACGAATCCCTGCCTCACCGCCAATTTACCCCCCGGTTTTATTGATCGTTTTCACGTCCGCCGACCCGTTGCCACCCTATTGCCACGATCTTTCGGGGCGATCGTCGCTTCTGTGGCGTCGCGTCCGGAACGCGCCGGACCCGCCGGTTGCTCGAGCAGCCTGATCGCGCTGTCGAGCGCGGCCGGGCTCAGGTGCATGTAGCGTTGCGTCATCGACAGGTCCATGTGTCCCGCGAGCTCCTGGATCGCCCGTGCCGGCGCGCCCCGCATCGCGAGGTGCGAGCAGAAGGTGTGGCGCAGGATGTGTACGCCGCCGCCTTTGCCGGACGCACAGTGCGCCAGGCCCGCCTTCCGTGCCGCCCGCATTGCCCGCGTCTGCACGATCTGCCGAGTCAGCGGCTCGGTGTCATCCTGGCAGAGCACACGCGGGCTCCGCAGGTGCCGATGCTCGCTGAGCGCGGCCGCCAGTCGTCTCGTCATCGGCACGTGACGGAGGCGCCCACCCTTGGGCGTGGTCACCTGACCGTTCCAGTCGGACCGACGGATGCAGAGTTGCCGGTTCACCAGATCGACGTCGGTCCACTCCAGCGCGATCATCTCGCCACAGCGCATCCCCGCGTCGCCGCCCAATAGCACGATGAGGTGGGTCCGTGGGTCGAGACTGCGCGCCGCTTCGACAAGCCGTTCGTACTCATCGAAGTCGTAGAACCGGGTCGAGCCCTTCGTCACCGGCAGGAGCTTCACGGCGCACGCCATGCGCTCGATCACCTCCCACTCAACCGCTTTCTTCAGCAGCACGCTCAACACGGCCAGGATGTTGTTGACCGTCTTGGGCGATTTCGCCTCCAGATTGCGCTTGAGGCGCTGCACGTCCTCGCTCTTGATCGCGTCCAGCCGCTTGTGGCCCAGCGCCGGCAGCAGATGCACGCGCAGGATCATCTCCTTCGCCGCGATCCCGCTTGGCTTCTGCCGGTTGGCCCGCGCGTGGCCGTCCATGAACCGTGGCGCGAACGCTCGTAGGGTCGGGGCCTCCTTTCGTGGTGTCTGCTGCGCCGGATCCATCAAGCGCTGGAACATCGTCCGTTCCAAGCCTTCGGCCCAGCGCTGGGCGTCCGATCGAGACGCCAGCGGAGATCGTCTGCGCGTCCGCGCGTGTCGCGTGCCGTCGGGACTGACGACACGGACATCGATCTGCCACTCGCCTTTGCGCCGTCGGAGTGTCACGCTCATCACCGTTCCTCCAGTGATGGCGCGGACTTCTGTTCCAACCAGTGTAGCAAGTCGTCCGCGCGAAGCAACACCCGCCGGCGGACGCGGATCACGCCTGGGAGCTGACGCCGCTCGATCATGGCGTAGATGGCGCGCCGCGTCGTGCGGAGCAGCTCGGCGGCTTCGTCGACGGTCAGGAGAAGGGGAAACGCGCGCTGACGAGGACTGTCTCCCGTGCGCGGCTCACGGCGGGGGACCGTTGCGGACTCAGCAGCGTTCGGCCAGGCACCCATGACGCAACCTCCACGCAAATGCCTGCCGCGAAGCAGACGGTGAACTGTGAAGAGGGGGTCGCGCGAGGTGCGCTGATCCTGCGACCAGCGCACCCATCGTACTGGCGCGAATGCGGGCGTCTGTGCCGACATCCAGCCGCAGGAGCGGGCGCTCCGTGCGGCGGTGGTCAGGTCGATGAACCCGAGCCACCCTGGGACCGAGTCTTCGATCGCGTAGTGACCTGTGTCACGAACGTCGAGGCCTCTGTCCGGTCAAGGGCGCGAGTCGCTGAGACGTCGCGCTCCTGCGGACGGCGCATGTGCTGGTCGGATGTCAGGCCGATTGGCAGAACATCGAACAGCGTGTTGGATGGGGGAAGCGTGCGATCGAGGCTCTGGAGCGTCGGTCGCAACGCGCTCCGCATGCAGTCTGGTGCGATGCGGAAGGGGTGCTGCAGGAGCACCGGCGAGATGTCTGCAGGATACGCCGGCCGAAAGCGGCAGTCAAACTCAGCCGGGCTTCTGCCAACAAGAACACCGCCGCACCTCCAACGTCGGACACTCGCCGGACGAGAGCCAGAATCAGGGCCGCGATGATCTGGCGCGACCATCCGAGTAGAACGTCGCAAATGCATTTCGCAGCAGTTGATGCTGAGAGATGACGCGCACCGTAGAGGTCGTTGTCTTTTCCACGAGGCGATAATTCAGGTCATCGACAACGAGCTCCAAATCCAGCTCGTTCCTGATCAAGGCCCGAATCAAGTTAGCCCACACGTCCACCGATCGTGCCACCAGTATTCCGTTGAGAACGCCGGAACTCAGGATGACCTGGAGGGCAAGCGGATGAACTTCCCGAAAGATTCGCGCACGACGTTCAAAACGTAAAGCCGTCGCAACGAGAATACTTATCAACCGCTCCTTCACAACAGCCGGCGGCTCCTCCGAACGCTTGCCTTTTACGACCGAGTCCAACCAAGCACGAAAAGTGGCTCGATCTTCAACGGAATCGATCCGAACGTCTTCGCCGTACAGATCAAAATCCGCCCAATGGCGTTGGACCGCCCGGGTAAGCGCCAAGCCAGGAGCCTTCGCGAGTCTGATTGAAAGCAGCCGTCCGTGTAGTGCTTCCGCATCGACGGTTTCATCGAATTCTGTGTCGTTGTCAGCTGATTCTTCCGCTCGAATTTCTCTTTCAAGCTGTTCGCGTGTTGTCCTGCCGAGCACCTCGGTATCGACATTCACTTCGGGCACTTCAAGTTTTGGTACATACACGATCACCGGCTTCCCCTGGCCGAGGGCGACGGAGGCCTCAGAATCCTTTCCGAAGGTATCCTCCTTTTGCGCCATGTAGATCGTCATGCCAGCACGGCGGAGCATCAGTGCCTCCACCAGGCCTTTCGCGACGCGGTCGTCGATCCAAGATTGTGTGGGATTAAAGAAGCGTAGCTTCAGAGGGCGAACCAAGTCGTGCGAGAACAACGAAGTCACAAATCTGTTAACAGAGATGAAATCCGAATCCGTTCGCATGGAAGTCGCGACGTAAACATCCATGTAGTCCGCGGCAAGATAGTGAGCTAGGTTCTGTTGTGCGGTGGATTGCGTGTCAGCCATCCTCGCAAGGTCGGCTTCCTCTTTGGGCCCGACTTGTTCGGCTTTTCGCTCGAGTTGATCCGGATCGGGTAAGAACAACGGGGAGAAGAGACTGTGCCGAGAGCTTGGATCAAATTTCCTCAACAGAGAATCCATCTTTCGCCGCTTCTTGTCACTCGTCTTGGTGAGGGCGCCCGGTCCCACAGTCCGGATGTCCTTTGCGAGATCGTGAAGGAAATTCTTCAGGGCCGTGCGTTCAGCGCTCTCTTTCTTTACTCGTTCCGCGGCGATGTATCCAAGATCCGCGAGGCGTTCTTCTTCGAGATCGACAATTCGCGTCCACTCCGTGCGTTCGCGATACTGCTCATCGTCCTTCGGATCAAGCGGAGCGAGGATCGCCTTCAAATTGTCCGAGGTGGCCAGTCGCAGATAGGCATCGCGAAATGTGCTGAAGAGGCGAATCGCGTCGCGCTGGTAGCGCGACACCGCCTTTCGAAAAGCCGGCGCGGTTCGGAACGTGTCTGCGTCGAAATACCGTTGGAAGAACTCCCAAGACGTTGGCGGAACGCCGTAGTACACAAGGACCGACCTGAACGTGTCAAACGTCTGTTCTGCTGTTAGATCGCGGTCGAGTAGCGAGAGGATCTGGCCGAGGGCAGTTTTCGCCGCGTTTTGATCGAGGCTAGCGAGCGACAAGGACAGCCCGACGACCTCTGACAAGACGTCCTCGAATTCTCCGACGCGACGATGATCTTTGTCGAGAAACGGTTGCCAATATCGACCAGGAACGCCCAACACCTTACAGATCTTTTCCAGTACTTCCGGCTCGGGAAGCCTGCGACCCTGCTCAAAAAACGCAACAGTCGTGCGGCTCGTCGCCGGCTGAAGCGTTTCAGCCAGTTCCGTTTGAGTTAGGCCCATCTCCATTCGAAAGGTCTGGACCATCGAGCCAAGTTCGTGGAGCACGCTTTGCATTTTCGGGCAGACCCTCAGGCGGAGCTGGCGCGATTGTAACAGACGGTGCTTGCGAATCGGTCTGTTTCCAGGGTGGCATCCGAAGTGCAAAGCTTCATCCTTCAAATGCCTGGCAATGTAAGGAATGCTCTTGAGCGGCTTCATCTCAATGAAGCGATTGAGACAAGGACTACCCTCGCTCCGGCCTTGAGGATGACCGCAACGAAGTGACGCAATCGCCGCTGGTCACGTGCTCTCACGCGCCGTATGAGGCGATATGTTGCCGGATGTGGCGGATTGCGCGAAGATTGCAGGATGGACAGCGCCAGCGGCCTCGGCCTCCGCGCCGATCCGGAAGGATTCCATTGGGCGGTCGTCACAGGGTCCAGGCGCGAGCCGATCCTACTCGCGCACGATTATGCGGAGGCGCCACGCACGTATACCGAAGCGCAGGCGCTCGCGTGGTGTCGCGCGCGGGTGCATGAGATCATCGACCTGCACAAGCCGCAGCGCGTCGCGATCCGATATCCCGAGCCGATCAGCCGCGGCAAGGGTGATGCGGCGCGGCGGCGGTGCCGGGTGGAGGGCGTGCTCCTCGAGGCAGCCGCTTGCCGCGACCTGCCGACGCACACCGGCGCGCTCGTCACGATTGGCAGGAGGCTGGGTACGACGGCGACTGGCGCGAAGGCGTACCTCGATGCAAGGGAATTTCGAAATTTGGATTGGAACAGGCTGTCGCAAGGGCGCCGCGAGGCCATTCTGGTCGGCGCGGGCGTGCTCGACGAGTAGGCGGACCTAATGGACGTCATCGGCACGATCCGGTACACGAAACGTCGGCAGATCGGCGTTGGTGAAGGGATGAACTCGGAGGTGTTCCTCGCCGTCGACCCGCAGCTAGCCGGCGAGATCGCGGTAAAGGAGATTCCGAAGAAGAAGCTTGGCAACACGCCGGCGGAGTACTTCCGAGAGGCGCAGGCAATGTTCGCGGCCGACCACGACAACGTGGTCTCGGTCCGCTATGCATGCGAAACGACGGACTTGATCGGTCTTGCCATGCGGTATTACCCTCGCGGGTCGCTCGCGCCACGGGTCGCTGCCAATCCGCTTGGCCTGCGCGAACTCTTGCGCGTAAGCGACGACGTCCTGCGGGGCGTCGGGCGGATCCACGCAGCGGGCTACATCCACTTCGACATCAAGCCGTCGAACGTGCTCTTGACCGCCTTCGGCGGAGCGACGGTCGCGGATTTCGGACAGGCCCGTGCGTACGATCCTCGGACCGGAGTCGTCACCGCGCCGCAGGTGTATCGCGACAGTTTTCCGCCCGAGCTGCTCGCGACAGGCGCCGGAACTGTGCAGAGCGACGTCTACCAAGTCGGCCTACTCCTCTACCGCGCGGCGAACGGCGACGCCAGGTTCAAGTCTCAGATCCCCGCGGACCCTGCGCGGCTGCTCGCCGCGATCGCGGCTGGACGGTTTCCGGACCGACGCGCATTCCTGCCGCACGTGCCACCGTGGTTGCGGACGTTGATCCGAAAGGCGTTGCGGACCAAACCCGAGCAGCGCTTCGGCACCGCGAGCGACTTCGCGGACGCGCTCGCACGGGTCGAGCTTCGGCTTAATTGGGAAACGACGATCGGAGGCGGAGGCGCAATCACGTGGCGCGCGCGCCGCACCGCGCAGCCCGATATCCTTGTGCTGCTCGAACCGGACGGCGCCGCCTGGCAGGTGAAGGCCTATACGGAACGCGCGCCGAATCCGCGCCGAGCACTAGGCCGCGGCGTGCACTGGCGCGGCGGCCTGTCGCAGCCGGACGCGATGACGTTCCTCGAGGAGGTCTTCAGAGCTGTCGAGAGTGGATAGGTTCGAAATACTCGCCGACTAGGCGCCACTTGATCTCGGAGTCCGCCACCAGCCGCACGCGTTCAGGCAGGCAGCGATTGCAGAATGGATTCTCTGCGTACGCCGTCGCGCTTACTGCCATCTCCCGCCCGCAGTACCGGCAGCACTGCACCTGCTCACGAATCTCGGGCCACATCATCTCACTCCCGTTTTAGCGGCCGCGGCGCGACCGAGTGAGCGCATACCGCGGTCGTTCGATGAAGCGTTGTGTGAGTACGTGCTCCAGGAGTCGACCGCCAACTTCGCCGGCGTTTCGTCCGTAGGGCCCCAGCTTCGCGAGCCGCTCAAGGATCTCGACGGACTGCTCAGCGATCGTGACAGTAAACGGTACGCCCTTGGACGCGTTCTTGGGTCTCGGCACAATAACTATGGCATAACAATACCATTCTTATTGCAAGGGCGATCGCTGATCGTTTCTGCACAGAATCTCCAGATTTCTGTGTTCCGGCGAGCCGTTGATGGTGGAGGTTGAGCCGGCGATTGACGGTTTCAAGACGCCGCGTCGCCTTTTGACCGCAGCGGGACGTAGGGACTTCGAGACGGTCTCTTGAAAGGAGGGGAACGCGTCTACAACTACCGTCAATTACGGCTGTTGTGGACTCAGCGCTGGTGCTTTCTTATTTGACGGAGGATTGCACAGCTGCCCGGTACTGGCGGATCGCCTCGCGGCGCGTAACGCAGTAGCAGGTGGGAACGGCTTCAACTGTCTGCAGACCGGCATTCTGCAGCGGGAACATGGTGTCGACCTGGAAGAACGTCTGAAGTCCTGAGCCGAAGTCGCCCAGGTATTTCACGAGTTCTGCCGCCATCAACAATCCGGAGATCATCGAGACGAAGGACACGGTGGGCTGGTGAGGCAACTCTGCGGCCGGTTTCGCGGACAGGCGTTCGAGCTCGCCCACCACACTGCAGATCGGCTTCCCGACATGCGCGGCGAGGTGCGCGCGCATCGGCTCGGGCGCGCCTTCGATGTGGGCGTCAGTCACCACCATTTCCGCATCGCGCAGCGACGCTGCGATAACTGCTTGGGACAGTCCGGAGATCTCTGCGGCATGGGAGACATACGAGAACTCGTTCGAATTGCCCGGCCGCGAGTGGATACAGAGCAGGCAAGCCAGCCCACTGCCGTATTCGTGGCGGGACACCTGCGCGAGCGTGTGATCGGTCGCACCTTCGAGGAGCACGTCCGGCCACAGCTTCTGCAGATCGTCCCGCGCCGCGTTGTTGTCGACGGCGCTCGCCACGATCGTCGGCCGAGGAACCTCGCCGTCGTGGACGCGATTCAACGCGGTATCGAGCGGCACCTGGAGCGGATGCACCTCGAGACCTGTTCCTTTGAACAAGCGGACCGCAAGCTGGGTCTTGGGCGTCGGGTGCTCGGGATCGGCATCGCGTTCCTCGGCGAGCGAGTACCGGTTCAGATTCGACAGATCGTCCACCTGCTCCTTGTCGACGGGATACAGGTCCCCGCACACGTTTGGGACGTTCGACAAGGCGAGGAGGAACGCGTTGCCGACGGCGCCGACGCCGGCGAGCAGCGTCGGCGGCAGAACGGTCGTCGGGCGCAACGCCGGACCGGGATCGAGCGAATCGACCGAGTAGTCGTAGGTGGAGAACGTCGCGGTGCCGAACGGAAACGCCTTGCCCGGTCGCGGCAGCACGAGATGTTTGAAGACCTCCGCCGCGCCGAGGGCGGCCGCCATCAGCGCGCCGAACGGGTTCTCGTCCGCAGTCCGCGGAAGCGGCGGCAATGCGCCCATGGTCGAGATCGCGGCGAGCCATCCAGCGGCGTCAATTACTGTCTCGACCGGCATCCCCTTCGCCGGCGCGCCGATCGCGAGCACGGCGGCGTAAGTCGACAAGGCGGACGTCGCGACCGTGCGGAACTCGGCATGCCGGCTGCTGTCGATGCGACAAAGTAGACCCAGCGTCTCATCGACGAGCATTCGGGCCGACGGATCGAGCAGTAGATCGATCTTGGGGCAAAAGCGTGCGATCAGATTCGCCGTGACCAGGAGCATGAGACGGCCGGCCGGCGTCGCCAGTCGCTCCCGGTCGCCGGTGAGGAGCACGCACTGGTCGACGAATTTGCGGATCACCTCGCTCCGTGATTGCCCCGCGAGCTCGCTCGCGAGGCCGAGGTGCCGATCGAACCGCCGCTCAGGATCAGGCGCGAACGTCATGGACGGTCACCGCGCCGTCAGGAGTGATGAGGAATCGACGGGCGCGCTCCTTGGCCTCGATCGTCCGGAAGCGGCCGTCCCCCTCGCATTCGTAAAAGGCCCACTCGTCCTTGGCCGAGACGTTGCCGCGGGCGAATTCAGGGATGACGATCGACACGTAGCCTGGCGTATCCAGGCTGAATCGGTCGTCGCTCGGCGAATGAAATGCCGCCTCCATGTGAGTGTGCACCTGGCCGAGCAGCACGAGCCGCGGCGGATCAAGCTCGCCGCATAGGGCCGCGATCACCTGCTCATTGATGCGCACCTGCAGCTGATGTTTGTAGACCCCGGGGCCCTTGGGCACGAATACGTGCGTGACAACGGCCACGCCGTCCGCGACGGCGCCGCCCCAAAAGACCAAGCTCTCGACACAGAACTCACCCTCGGTACGCAGCGCAGTGAGTGTGTTGTCGAGGAGCGCTGTCGGCAGCGCGAACGTGTTGATCCGCGGGAAGTATCTATTTGTTGCGGCCATGATATTTGCTCGGATCGTTCAAACGGTCCTGCAGCGAGTGCAGGACGTACCAGATCGGATTGCCGTCCGAGCTCCACCCGTACCGTCGGTCCTTCATCCAATCGGGGTGAAGCTGCATGAGCCCTTCGCGTGAGATGCTCAGGCACAAGTCCGCCGTCGGCGGCGGCCGGAAGCCTTGGCAGCTCGGCCACGCCTTCGCATCGTTAGGCTCGTGCGTGTCGATGGTCACGCACTTGATGAACGGCGGCAGGTCGGGATAGTCGTCGCCGACAAGCCGCATCGTGTACAGCTCGCCGTCGATCGCCGACCTCATCGTTGCGAAGAACGTCGTAGATGTGAGCGGCCACGGCTCGATCCTCCAGCCGTTCTCTGCGATCACGTCTGCGATCTTCTCCAGGTCCGCCTGAAGGTTGATGCGCGCCTGAACGGGGTCCATGCGCGCTCAGCCCGCGATCACTTCCTTCGCCAGGCGGAAGTTCACCTTGTCGTTCGGGTGCGCCAACGTGCTGATCGGCTGGTCGAGGTTCTCGAGCTTCGTGTTCCCGAAATACATGAAGAAGACGATCTTGCTGCCGTCGGGCAGCGTCTCCTCTGTGAGCTCGAACTCGTGCAAGGCGAAGTCCTTCACCTGACGCACCGTGGTCTCGGGCGCGAACTCCTTCACCGCCGGCGTGTGCGCCGACGGGTACACCACCTTCACTTCTATCAGCCCCGTTTCGATCTTGGCCATTGCTTTGCTCCTCCGATCCTTCCCTTGGCGGGTGGCTACCCAACTCCGCAGATTAGGGTATCAGAACCCAAAAAAAATTTCAACTCTCCTGAAAGAGAGTCGGAGTTCCTGCCGGGGAGCCCTCGATCATGTATCCGCGCTGCAGCAGGCGGACGCGCGCGGCGTCGCGGGACACCTGGAACGCGACGGTGATGCGCGCGATGAGCGCCGTACCTACGCTGGAGTCGGTCGCTACCTTCCCCGGCGGCAGATTGTGGGCGTTCGCGAACGCGCGGACCTCGTCGCGCAGTGCGGTCGTCGGCATGAGCAACGCGCCGCAGGCGTAGCCGGCCTGCCACTCCATCCAGTCCGACTCGCGCGCGCCGACGATCGTCTCCCGTTTGCACTTGTTGATCTGCGCGTCCTTGGAGACGGGGAACATCAGTTGACCAGACGGCTGCTGCTCGAACAAGAACCCGTGCCAGTGGGCGTGTCCGAACTCGTGCGTCAAGGTCGTACGGAGGCGATTCTCGAGATGCGGTGCGCTCAGGAGCGCGGCGATCCGGATGCGCGGCTTCTGCCCGGGCACGAACTCGGTGACGCCCTCGACCTCGCCCGCTTCGCCTGAGAGATCGGCGTGCATGTCGAGGTCGCCGACGGCCCGCTCAATGAGCACGGTGAGATCATCGGTCGCGATCGGAAACACGACGCGACCGTGGCGCTCCGTGAGGAAGGAACCCACGATTTGCTCGCACTCGACGTCGAGCTCTGCGGGGTCATAATGCGGGCGTTTCTGGAAACGGGCAGTGCGATCGGTGACCCAGCGCATCGTTACTTGCCCTTGATCTTCGACCGGAACAACTTGACCGCGTCCGCCACGTGCTCGTACTTCGCTGCACCGACTTTCTCGGCCGCAATCTTCCTCAGGTCCTCGGGCAGTAGCCCCGCCGCCATCAGCAGCGAATCCTTCGGTAGGCCGAGCACTTTCGCGAACTGCTCGATCAGGAACTCGCCGGGCGGGTTGCGCCGGTCGTGCTCGATGTCGTTCAGGTACTGCGGCGACATCGCGTCGCCGCTCTCCTTCTTGATGCTGGCGGCGAGCTCCTTCTGGCTCATGCCGGCCTTTTTGCGAGCGTCCGAGATGATGTGTCCGAATGTATGCATGTGCAAGACCGATCTACGATGATCTGCGGATCAGAGTAACACTGCGTACGGAGGTCGTCAATTGAACCGCGCCGAAGAGCAGGTGCGGTCCTGTCCGCCGCGGCACGATTCGTCAGACGTCCGAATTGACGTGGAAGAACGCCCAGAATGAGTGAGTGAGCAGCGGATCGTCCGAGACTACGCGAAGGACGCTCTGCGTTTCGAGTTCGACGAGCTGGTAATTACCCTCTTCATGCCGGACCTCGAGCGGTAACTCGCGCAGGAGCACCCGTCGCAGCAGACGCGCGCATTGCGCCGCCGTCCGGACCACGATGATGCCGTGAGCCACGCCAGTGCTCAACGCTATCTGCAACCCGAGCGGGTGATCCGCGCGGTAATTGTCGGCGCGTGCGTCGTACGCCGCGCCTTCGCGTACGTACACAATTACCGGTTTGCCTTGGGCGAGAGTTGCCGCCAGTTCCGAATCTTTTCCAAGAGTTTCGCGCTCGCCAGCGTTGTAGATGGTCACCTTGGCCCGCCGCAGCATGAGCGCTTCGACGAGGCCCTTTGTGATGCGACTCTTGACCCAGGACAGCGTCGGATCAAAGTAGCGGAGCCTGAGCGGCGCGGGTTCGGGATCCTCAAAAACCTGCTTGACGAAACGATGCTGCTCGATGAAGTCATCATCTGACCGCATTGAAGTCGCGACGTAAACGTCCAGGTACGGCAAAGTGAGATACCGGTGCGTGTTCCGCCTGCCTTTCTCCTGGGCACCGGTCAACTTCGCCATGAGTTGTGGTTCGCGCTCTTTGAGGGCGGCCAGGAGCGCGGGCAATTCCGGTGGCGTCGACGCCAGCGCGCCGTCGACGATCTCCAACCGGAACCCGAACGCGCGCAGCGCCTCACCGAACTTAGTTGCAACGGGCCCCAAACCGCGCCAGATGTCAAGCGCGTGCGCCGGATCGGCAACCATGCGCTCAACCTCGGTGATGATGCCGGCGATCGCCTTCACGCGGCCCGACGAGATGTATCCGAGCATCGGTAGCTCGTCGTCCGGTATGTCCTCGATCTCCGTGAATGGCTGCCGGTCTGCTTCCGGTAGTCGCGGCTTGGTCTGTCGGATCCGCTGGCTGAATTCCTCCTCGCTACACGTGCCCAGTGCACGATGAGCGAACTTAAAGTTGCCGTAGACCCACATCGCGGCGATGCGGAACCGTTCGACTGCAGCTTCGAATTGATCGATGGTTTCGATGTCCCGGAAGAAATACTCGAAGAACCACGCCGACACGAGCGGTCGGCCGCAATGGAGCATCAGCTCGTTGAACCGGGCGATCGGCAGGAGAACGCGACCGCTATCGACGATTATGAGCTTCAGGCACTCATCGAGGTGCCACTCCTCGGAGAGCCGTATTGACGACAGCGGATCCGTACGCAACGGCTGTACGCCCAAGTACTTCGCGAGGGCGATGAGGAATCGCGAGCGGTCTTCAGGTTTCACGCGGCAACGGCGTCGATCACTCGAAGCTCGTACTCCGGATGCTCGGCCGCGAAGCGTTGGAGCGCCTCAAGCTTGGGCCAGTCGACCTCCCCCTTCTTCACCTCGACAATGACGTAGTGTCCTTCTGCCGTTTGCGCCACGACGTCGGGGCGATAGCCGTAAATCGGGTCCGGAAGCTGGAAGTAGCCTTCGACTCGGGCCCGGACTGCGTAGCCGTCGTGGAGAAGCTTCAGCGCTTGGAGAAGGACCGCGCGATCGTGGTCGTCGTGTGGGATCGATTGGTACTCGGCGTTCATAGGACACCTGCAGGAGGCGGCGATGTGCTCATGATGATAATCCGTCAAGACGAATCCGGTTGCAACCCTGGAGTCGAGCTCGGCTCCAGTTCTGCCCGTTCGGCTGGCGTTGACATCTTGCCGCGCTCGGGCGGCTCTGCCGACGTCGAACTGCAGGGGCGGGCGCTCCGTGCGGCGGTGTCGATGATCTCGAACGACGTGGAACCGGGTTCGGGGGGGTCGTGACCTGTGTCAAGAACGACGAATACTCTATGCGCACAGGGCGCGTGCGTCGCTGAGACATCGCGCGTCTGCGGACGGTGCATGTCCTGAACAGATGTCGGCCCGCTCGGCAGTACACCGAACAACGTATTGGACGGGGGAGCGTGCGATCCAGACTCTGGCGAGTCGGTCGGAACGCGCTCCGCATGCGGTCACCGCGGGTGCTACCGGAGCACCGGCGAGATGTGTGCCGGATAAGCCGCAAGAGGGTCGTCGAACTCGGCTGTCTGCGCATCGTCCGCGGTCGATGAAAGAACTCTGTCACGCTTCGTACACGGAATCCGCCCCGACGCCCCTTCGCCATCGGCGCCGGAAATTGAGACCTGAAGACCCCAGCAAGGCGATCATGGATACCAGCTGGGCCCTTGTTTCTCGACAGACGCATCGACAAGGGAGGATGGCCGAGGTGGGCTTCATATGCGATCTAGAATCACGATGTGCAGAAGCCGCGCATCGCCCTCACGCGTGAGGATCTGTACCTCAGAGTCTGGTCTCAACCGATCGTTCACGTAGCGTCCAGTCTCGGCATGTCCGGTCGCGGGTTCGGCAAGCTGTGCACGCGATATCGGATTCCGGTTCCACCGCGAGGCTGGTGGGCGAAGAGGCGGCACGGACATCGAGTGCGTCAGACGCCCCTGCCCGGGACCGCCAACAAGGAGCAAATCGTGTTCGAACCGAAGGAGGCCGCAGATAAGCCGGAGGACCCTCCCGATATCACCCGAGAGAAGGCCATTGAATGGCGAATCGAGGTTCCTGAGGATCTCGCCGTGTCACACCCACTCGTCAAGCAGGCGTCGGCCGCGATCCGTCGGTCCTCACGTGACAAAGGGCGCCAAAGCGGCCCTGGAGCCAGCGCTATCAAGCGAAGCTGCTGAAGCCGGGCCCCGGATACCTGGACATCGCGGTTTCGAAGGCGACACTCCCCCGGGCATTGCGGATCATGCAAGCGCTGCTGACGGCGTTCGACCGGCGTGGGTTCGTGATCCGGATTACGGACAAGGACGAGACGTTCGTCACGGTACTGGACGAGACGTTTCAGATCGCTCTGGTTGAGCGTTTCAGGCAAGTTGTGGTGAAGCATTCGTACGGCTCCGGCGTCGACCTTGAACCCTCGGGCCGGTTGATGCTGAGAATCGGCGCCAGCTATCAGAATGCCGGCATCGCTGATCAGCCACCGCGCAAGATCGAAGACTCCCTAAACAAGTTCGCAGTCAAGCTGGTGCGCCGCGCACTTGAGGCCAAACGTGCGCGAGCGATCCATGCCGAGCGGCAAGAGCGCTGGCTCATTCAGGACGAGAAGAATCGTCTTGCCCAGCAACAGCGAGACAGCGAAGCGCTCCGGCGTCGGCGTCTCCAGACAGCCGCAGTCCGATGGGCACGGCACCAACGCAAGATGGATCTTGTCAGTGCAGTGGGTCGGCGCATCCGGGACGAGTTCGTGAACCCCGCCGAACAAGAAACCGCGAAACGCTGGGTTGCATGGGCGACGGAGCAGCTGAAAGCCGTGGATCCCATCAGCGAATTGCTGAATGACGCGTGGCCCAGCGCGCCGTTGCGGGCGTCATCCCCGATGCCTTGGAACTGGGAGTGAAAGGCTTGCAGCCCCGCCGCGCCGCTCCGGGTGCAGGACCCGGCGAAGTCTTCTACCTCGGTGCACAGCTCCCATCGCGACCCGCCGCGCAAGGCGATCACGATCGATTTCGGAATCGTCCAGCACGCGGCGGGACTATCATTCGCCTGATCTGGTCCGGCGAACCGGGCTCATGAACTGGAGCTTCCGTGGAAGCTGGCTGCCGCGTGCGCTTAGTGAACGATCCTGGCCGGATCGGTGTCTTCACAGGCAAGAAGACCGTCCGCGGGGACCGCGACTATTTGCAGGTGGCCTCCGCCGATCAGACAAGGCAGGTGCCGTTCGACCAGGTGGAACTCGTCGACGACCTGGGCGAGAACTCCATCGAGTTGCTCCGTCGTGGACGGATGGGCCTCACCGTCGAGGAGCCACACCTGCGAGCGGTGATCGACGAAGCGCTCGATACGGTGCAGTGTCGCGTCGGGCGCGTTCTGGGCCGACGCGAAGGTCTCACCGGAGTGTCACGGGGGGGGTGCCATTCTCAGTGACCGGTAACCTTGATGGCATTCCGAAGGTCCTCACCGGCGTCATTGATTTGTCCACCGGACCAGGGACGGCTGGACGATCGTGGACTACAAGACCGACCGGGATGCAGCGGAACTGCCCTGAAGTACGCCGGTCAGATTGCCGAATACGAACGCGCTTGGCGGTCGTTCGTAAGGGAGAACGTTGGGTCACTACTTGTTTCGACCAGACGCGACGACAGTGGTCAAGAGAATGAGAAGTGCCTGATGTTTCGGCCGATGACGCACTCTCGAAGTAGTCCTGAGAACGGAACGGGAGCCTGAGATGAAGCTGGAGGCCGTCACGTGGCTGGATTTTCGAGCCGACGATCTTTCACAGGCGCGCGACTTCATTCGATCGCTCCAAGAAGAGGGCGTTATCGACGAGTTGGGATTTCTCGCCCTGCAGGGAAGGTTCTCGGATCTGCTGCACCCAGCGACCACCACGCTGATGCGCTCGGCGCGCTATTTCTATTTTGTTGCCGGAGTCTACCGCCAACTCGAGTGGGAGGGCGTGCGCTCTAGTCAGGTCGCTCTATCTGCCCAGCAGCGTCAGGATGCGCTCGCCAGCGTCCTCTCCGTCAAGGAGAGCGTTGGGGTTATTGGGCGCGAGGCTGGCATGACGTTGCGGCAGTTTCCGTCGCTCATCTACTGGAGTGCGCTGCGCAAGCTCGGGATACTGACCACTAACCTGTCGGAAAGCGGGTATCAGGAACAGTTCGACGAAATAAGACTCCAACGGCGCGCCTATCAGGATGACGACAAGACGCCTCAGGGGCCGGCAGGACCTCATTACTGGGACCCCACGCTGCCAGCAGCGACATTCATCGACGGACAAGGGCACGTGAAGTCGGGTACGACGTTCACGTTCACCAACGCCGAAGCACTGGACTTTCATAAGCGGTATACATCGAGATTCCCCAATTCGCTCTTGTCGCACATGCTCTCACGGCGCCTCATAGGTATCACGTGGCCGTGGGATTGCCCGAAGGCATCTCGGGATCTCGAGGTATGGCTATCGCACGCCAAGAAGATGAGCCTCTTCGTCCGGGGGGCAACGCTGCAGTACTACGCGCTCCTGATAGAGGCGCTCGATCGGCTGGGGAGTCGCCGGCTGAAGGACTCCGTTCCTCCTGTCTTCGAGCAATGGTGGGCTGAAGCCAGGCGTGAGCTGAAGAGTTGGAACACGAATGAGTTTGTGACTGTACCGACCGTCGCCTCTGCGCTGCGCCTTGGTCCGAAAGGGGATCGGTGGTTCATTGATGAATGGCTGGAACGCTTCCTTGCTGCACCGAGTGCCAAGGCCCTCCTTGCTGATGGACAGGCTCGTGATCTGCTCAAGGAAAGAGAGGTCCGAATCAAGCCAGCCAAGGCACGGCTCAAACATGTCAAGCACTTGAAGCAGTGGAGACCTGATCGCGTCGGCGAGGCCGTCTACCAGTTCAACTACCGGCACAACATTGGGTCCCGATTCGTGTCCGAAATCCTCGACGGGATGGAGCATGGCCAATGAGTGCCCTCGATGCCGCGCGTCAGCGAAGTGCGTTTACCGATGCATTGCGACCGCCGGCCGGACACGTATTGGGCGCCTGCCTCGGTACGACCTACAGCCTCGACTTCGAAGCGTTTACTGCTGTCATCCTGGCATTCGTCGGTGCTGACGTTGAAGATCCGCTCAATGATGCGCCATCCGTACTGACGACGGTGGCGCGCATGCGGTCGCGCCTGCGCGTGTTTGTGAATAGTGGGAGCCTGCACCTGCCGGGCGCAACGAATAGGCTGTTCGCACTGTACGACCGGCTCCTCCGGAGAGTCAACATAGAGGGAGGAGCGTTTCATCCGAAGGTCTGGGCGCTCAGGTTCGACCCGGTCGCGCGCCCAGAACATCGCGAGGTCCCACCCATCTATCGCGTACTGACTGCGAGCCGTAACGTGGCGGACTCACGGTGCTGGGAGCTTGGCGTCAAGCTCGAAGGCCACAAGAGCACCTCAAAGCAGAAGTACGGATCTGATCTGTCCGCATTCCTTCGTCGAGTGGCGTCGTCCCCAACTCTGCCATGAGCTCTCTGGAAGTTGCTCGATGAGCTGAAGAGCGTTGAGTTCAGCCCACCCCGCGAGGCCGCGACTGGTCTTCGCTTCGACTGGCAGTGGCCGGGTGAACAGCCGCTGATCAATAGACTCCCGCGTTCCGCGACCCGCGCCCTGGTGATCTCGCCGTTCGTCCGTGCCGCGTTTCTGGAGCGGTTGTGCGATCGCGTTGGCGACCTGACGGTGGTGAGTACTCAATCCGAACTGGATCGATTGTCTGATCACACTCACAAGGCGCTCGATCAAGCGAAGATCTTCGTGGTGACGAGCAACGACGATGATGACATGCCGTCGTTGGATCTTCACGCGAAACTACTGGCTTGGGAGTCTGAAAGCGAGTCCGAGATCATGATCGGCTCGGCAAACGCGACGGGGCCGGGCTGGGGTTGCGGGCAGAACTGGAACTGCGAGGCGATGGTGTCCATGCGGCCCGGGCTCGGTCTCGACGTTGTGGTGAAGGCGTTCGTATCACCCGGCAGGGATGAACTGCATCCATGGATCGAGCAGTACCAGAGGCAGCCGGAGGTCATTGATGCTGAAGAGGAGGCGACCAAGCGACTAGAGAAGTTCAAGCGCCTCCTGTGCGCTGAGCAGATTCAGGGGGACTACAGCTCCAGCAAGAAGGCGTTGAAGCTGCTGACGCGGCCATCTGCGGGGACTGAGGCGTGGCCCGTTAGCCTCTGCGCGGAGATCGTCCCGATGCTGCAGCGGGACCAGCAAATGTGGCTGGACTATCGACAGATGTACGGTACCGGCGCGAAGTTTACCGGTATCGAGATCGAGGATGTGGCGGCGTTTGCGTGCGTCGCTCTCCGAGACGAACATCACAAAGACGTTGAGGTGTCCTTTGTCGTGCAGTTCGAACTCAACATGGACGAGAAGGGCGCTGATGAACGAGATAACGCAGTCAATCGGCGGCTTCTCGAGGGAGTTGACGCGCGCAGCCTGCTCTTGAATGTCCTCAGCGGTCTGCCGGGCGGCACGTCCCGATCGTCATCAACCGATCGGCAGAATGGCGGCGGGCATGCAAACGAGCCACTCCTGCGTCGAGCGAGCATCGAACGGATTCTGGAAGTGTGCACGGCCGATCCGAGCCGGGTTTACGAGGTGGAGGCTGTCCTGGCGGCCTGTGGCGATGCCGAGAACATGAGCTCGTTTCGCGAGTTCTGGGCGGTGTTTAGGGAGTCACTCGCGGAGGAAGGCGCTCGTGTCTGACATCGCCCTTGCGGAGTTCCAGAGTGCCGCCGTTGAGACCATCTGCAGTCGCTTAGCGGACCGCGGCGGCTCGCGGCGCTTCCTCCTGGCTGACGAAGTCGGTCTTGGCAAGACCGTTGTCGCGCGCGGCGTGATCGATGAGCTGTTGCGGCGACGTCGCGGCAAGGCGTTGGTGGTGGTCTACCTCTGTTCCAACTCCGAGATAGCCGACCAAAATCGCACGAAGCTCGCGCCGAAGGCCGCGCCGTCACTGCGGCGCATTACTCAACTGGCATGGAACGGCGGTAACGCTGACACCCTCCAGCTCTACTCGTTCACGCCGGGGACCTCCTTGTCCGAGGGGACTGGGCTCGCGTGGGAACGGCAGCTGCTGCTTTTTCTGAGTCATAGGGTTCTCCGGCAGGATATTCGGAAAGGTAAATGGCGCGAGTATTTCCGGTGTGGCGCAGGTCCCGAGCGATGGAAGGAGGCCACACGATTTCGTGCGCTTCGCCTTGAGTTCAACCGCAAGCTCCGTCCCGGTCTGCAACAACGCATCGCAGAAGAGTGGAGGCGACCGGCCGCAATCGATGGCCGAACCGTCGTCCTTTCCGATGTGTTGCGAAATGAGGTCGAACAGTTCGACCCCGACGATGCCGAGAGCCGGCGGCGGCGCAATCGTGTCGTCGGAATACTCCGGAGCGCCGCCCAGCGTGTCTTGCTCGATGACCTCGAGCCCGACCTTGTGATTCTCGATGAGATCCAGCGGTTCCGGGTCGTGATTGAGGAGGCGGGAAGCAAGAAGTCCATCGCTGCGCGTTTGTTCGAACGCCGGCCGGCCGTTTTGATCTTGTCGGCCACACCGTACCGGATGCTTTCGCTGGACCACGAGGGGCAGGGGCACTACGACGAGTTTCTCGACACGGTACGCTTCTTGTTTGCCGATCGAGGCAAGGAAGAAGTGAAAGACCTGCGGGACGACCTGAAGGCCTTTCGCGAACGGCTTGACGTCGGCGCCTTTTTGCGAGCGAACGACCCTGTTCTCTTGGCGCTCAGGTCACGGATTGAAACGCGTCTGCGCAAGGTGATTTGCCGCACCGAGCGGAATGCCTACATTCAGGATCAGTCGAAAGGCATCCAGGAAGTCCGGCCGACTGGGGACGCGTTTGCCGTCCCACAAAAACCAGAGGTCATCGACTTCATTCGCCTCCGAAGGTTCCTGCTCGACAAGGTCGATACATCCCAGCACATCACCGAGTATTGGAAGTCCTGTCCGGCACCGTTCACGTTCATGGATACGCAATACGCCCCAATGGCCGCGGCGAAACGGAAGAGGGCCGTTGTGCCGTCTGGCGTAGTCGAGCCTCCGTCGAAATTGGGTGGGCTGGCGCGTCGGAACCTGCCATTCAGGGAACTGTTCCAGGCCGTGTTTGGCGCTCCAGACTCGCCGTGGAAGTTCCTGTGGACCCGGCCCAGCTACACCTATTACCGCGACGAGTTCTTCGAGGACGCTGATCCCGCGAAGATGCTGGTCTTCTCTGGTTGGCGCTTCGTTCCAAAAGCCATCGCGCTGCTGACTAGCCAGGAGGCAGAGCAGCGAATTGCGCCTCGCGGTCGCCTGTGGGAGGCGGACGACCGTCCTCCGCTGCGTTTCACGGAGAAGGGCTCGTACCACATATTCGACGTGTGCTTCCCATCACCGGCACTGGCTCGGATCGTCGAGCCTTCATCGTTCGCGCACGAAGAGCTCACGGCAAAGGAAGTGCTCAAGCGGACGAGAAAGGCACTGAAGGTGTCGCTGACGGAAGCCGGCGTTGTGGTCGCGGACACGAACCACTCGCCGCTCTGGCAGGTGGTCGCTCATCTTGAGAAGCATGCGAGCACGTTCGTGGATGTCCAGCTCAAGGAGAGTGTTTCCTATGAGGGCGAAGACACGACCGAGCGTTTCGAAGAACACGTTGACACATTTGTGGGCTGGATGAACGACGAGGAGCCACTACGCATCTCGGAAGAGCGGGTCACGCACCTTGCCCGCATTGTCGCGTTCTCGCCCGCGATAGCGTTACTGCGTTCGTTCTGGTCGACGTTTCCGTCTGCAAGAGGCGAGGTCCCTACGGGCGTAGTCGACCTGTGCTTCGGAGCGCTCAGAAGCTATTTCAACCGGCGCACTGTACGAGCCATCGTCCAACGTAGCGCGCCGGAAGGACGAAGTTACGCGCGCGCGGCTATTGAGTACTGCGAACGTGCACACTTTCAGGCGGTGGCCGATGAGTACCTATACGCTGGGAAGAACGTGCTTCAACGAAACACGCCCGGCGAGATGGCGGAACACCTGGCGCGCGTCCTGAGCATCGGAACGGGGAGCCCCAACATCAACCTGACCACAGATACCGGACGTCTGCGGCAGGAGCAGTTGGCGAGGCGGGCCCATTTCGCACTCGCGTTTGGGGAAGACCTCAAGGCTGATCAAGGTTCGCCCCTCGAGCAATCGGGACCTAGCCGAAAGACGGCGGTGCGTGAAGCCTTCAATTCGCCGTTCTGGCCATTCGTATTGTCGACGACCTCGGTAGGCCAAGAAGGGCTCGACTTCCACCTCTTCTGTCGAGACGTCGTGCACTGGAACCTGCCGTCCAATCCGGTCGACCTTGAGCAACGCGAGGGGCGAATCAATCGCCGTGACGGACTGGCGATTCGCAGAGCCATTGCGAGGGAGTGGCCGATCAAGCGCTTGGCGGGAGCTCGCACCAGTGAGCCGCTCAGCTTCTGGGAGCATGTTTTCGACGCCATCGGCAATGCCGATGACGTGCAGCGCTACAAGCACGGTCTCTATCCCCACTGGGTCTTTGAGCCAAGAGGCGGTCTGGTGGAGCGGATCCGCCGACACTTGTTCTTCTACGCTGACAGCCAGGACGCGAGCCGCTACGAAGAGCTCAAGGAGCGTCTCGCGCTGTATAGGTTGGTCTTTGGCCAGCCACGCCAGCAAGACTTGCTCGATCGCATTCAGCGGACCGTTCGCGACGAGTCGGGGCGATCGGTGAGCCAGGCTGCGCTGACCCGATACATGATCAATCTTTCGCCGCTTGGAAGGGCGCATGCGGTTGCAAGAGCAGCACTCGAGGCCGATGAGATCGCGGGTTCAACGGAAAGGCTACGGCAGCTTCTGCTAGACGTCGAGAGAATCGAGAACGAGCGCGGTGTCGAGTTAGTTCCGGTCGCTCGTGAGCTCAGTCAATTGAAAGCCATCGTCCGACGGCAACTTGACGATGGCCCGGAGGACGTCGGCCGACTGACTAGAGCGGTCCGCGCCCTGATCTACCTACGCGACCCATACGACGCTGTGATGGACCAGCACATTGACCTCGGCCTACATGACGACGGCGAGGTGCTTCGGTCAGCAGCCCGAGAACTCGCAGGCAAGCTCACCGGCTAGCTGGTCTGTTAACCCCAGAGTCCTGGGTAGTTGACCGCCGGGTCTGACGTTTGACAGAGCCAAGGGTCAATGATAGTAAGTGTAGGTGTAGTAGTAGAGGAGACTCGCCGTGGCTCATCCGCGACTCGAAGCCTTGACGCACGACGCGATTGTCCGCGCCGCAAGAACCCTCGCACCGGGCGACATCCGCAAGTGGAGCGTGGTCGTCGACGGTCGAGAATTCCCTGTTAAACAGCTGGTGCGGGAAGCCGCCAATCAGCTGCAGGGCAGCGATTCCGCCGTCACTCCTGCCGATCTCACGGCCCACGACGCTGTCCGCTACCTGAAACGGCACGGGTTCGCCGACGCCGTGCGGTATCAGGAGTGAGGAGGCGCAATGCCAACAGAAGCTGAACGCCAGTTCAACGAGGCTATGCTCGAGATCTACCGCCGGGCGAAGGCTGAGGCCGGCTACAACGCCACCCGCTTTTTGAGCATGGTGGTCGAACGAGGCGGCCTTGAGACGGCCCGATATCTCCTGCACGCTGCGACGGTCTCAGAAGGCTACACGGCTCTGTGGGAGCGAAAGCGACTCGATCTCACAGTCGAGGCGATGATTCTGCGACCCGAATGGCAGGGCCTCTTCTCGGACCTCGAGCGTCGTATCGCGGTGAGTCGCCTTCGAGATTACGGCTATTCGGGTTCCCTTCCGGATGTAGCTTCGGCGTAGAGCCGGCAACGAACATGGCGCTCTCTTCTCATCGCTGGCACACGATTGCCGAGTCGCAATTCCCGTGGGAACGGGACGCGCTCGACTATCTCCGCGAGCGCCTGCCGGACCAGGAGCCATTTCGAGCCTGGTCGAATTTCGAGTTCATCGCGGAGGACGGGAGCATCTACGAAGTCGACCTTGTGGTCCTGACGGCTGCGGGCTTCCTACTCATCGAGATCAAGAGCCATCCAGGCACAGTGGAAGGCGACGTTCACACCTGGATCTGGAAAGACGGCGGACGGGAGTTGGTCACTGATAACCCGATCATCCTCGCGAACCAGAAAGCTAGGAAGCTTGCCTCGCTACTGAAACGGCAGGCGGCACTAAACCGCACGCGGGCGCCGTTTCTCGAAGCCGTCGTGTTTTGCTCCGCGCCGGGCATACGCATCAAGCTCGCAGGCCCTGCGGCGCTGAACGTCTACGAGAGGGACCGCGGCACCGAAGCCGCGACTGCCCAAGGAATCATCTCAAGGCTGACCGCCGCGCCCGATACCACTCGGGGCGGTCGGGTCGACGGCAGCACGGCGAAAGCGATCGCAAGGGCGATGGAACAAGCTGGAATCCGCCCGTCCAATCGTTCGCGCCGCGTCGGCGACTACGAGCTTGGCTCGCTGTTGTTCCAGGGGCCCGCTTACCAGGACTACGAGGGCAGTCACGTAGCGCTGAAAGGCGTGAAGCGTCGCGTGCGCCTCTACCCGATTCCACTGGGCGCCGTCTGATCGGGAGACGATCCGGAGGGCCGCCCAGCGCGAGTTTCAGATCCTGGAAGGGATCCACCACCCTGGGTTGCTCCGTGCGTTGGAGTACAAGGATCACGAGCGAGGTGCCGCTCTCATCTTTGAGCACGACCCAGATGCTGTCCGGTTGGATCACTTCGTCCAGCAGCATGGGCCTAGACTCGGCGTGGAGCAGCGGTTGACGCTCCTGCGTCAGATCGCAGAGACGGTGCAGTACGCGCACGAAAAGAGGCTCGTTCATCGCGCCCTCAGTCCTCAGAGCATCCTGATTTCGTCACCGACGTCGTTGCTGCCGCGCACACAAATCCTCAACTGGCAGTCTGGATACAGAGAAGCGACAGTTTCGATATCGTCGACGCCTCGCCAAGTCACCGGCACGGCTCATCTCGAAGCGCTGGTCGAGGACGCCGCCACCGTGTACATGGCGCCAGAAGCCGCCAGTGCAGATGGAGCTGCCGGCGAGCACGTCGATGTGTTTTCCCTTGGCGCCATCGCCTACTTCCTGTTTTCGAGCCAGCCACCGGGTGCGTCTTCGCTGGAGGTGAGCGAGAAGCTCCGCGAATCGAAGGGGCTTCGATTGTCATCGGCAATTGACGGGGCGAGTCGCGAGCTCGAAGAGCTGATTCAGTTCAGCACACACCCGGAAGTATCGAGCCGATTGGATTCGGCCAAAGACTTCACCGATTGGCTGACGCGCGTCGAAGCGGAGTTGACCATTCCGGAGGAGGATGTCGTCCAGAATCCGGGCGATGCGAAGACGGGAGACCGGTTGCGGCACGGTTTCACTGTGAAGGCGCGCCTCGGCCAGGGCTCGACGGCTGTGGCGTTGCTTGTCGAGCGTGATGGCGCGACTGCGGTGCTGGCGCGGTGTTCTGGATCCTTCTGGCGCGATGCCACGGGGGCTTCTGGCGAACGCTGCATCATGAGATTTCTCACGCCGGCATGACACTGCTGGTAGGCGGACGACCGAGCACCCTCGCAGTGAAACGCGAAACGGGAAATATCCAGTATTCATTGGCAGGTCCCTTTCGAGGGCCAAGGAACCTTCTCATCACGCTTGCGCCGTACAGCATCTCGCCCTTGGCGGTGCTTGTCGCGTCGCTCTTTGCAGTTGTTACACCAAAACGCGCTTCCGAGTTCTGTCTGGCGGGCGCTGCCGCCGGGGTCGCGCTGGTCGCCCCGCTGATGGAGATCGACCGAAAGCAGGACGACCTTCGTAGGAGCGGGAGCCTCGTTGCGATCGGCTGCAGCATCTGGCTGTGGGCGGCTATGACGACTCTCTTGCTGGGTGTCGGTGAACGTCGTCGCCTGGCTGGAGGACGAGGTAGCTGCCTGGATCCGCTCGCGCGTCGATCGCGTTGCCGTGTGACCGGTGGCGCCTTCGGCGGTGAGCCGTGACGGACGCGTCGCCTGGATGCGGCGTAGTTAGCCCTCGACTGCGGGCGTCGGGCGCGACGCCGATCCAGCTGCGACAACCGGCGGCGCTCGACGCGCTGGACCGTCGACTTTTGCGGCTTCCAGGAGCGCTCACAAGCCGTGTCGCCGCTCAGATAAAACCGCGTAAATCTGGACCGACGCGGGCAGACCAGTGCGAAGCGAGGTTCACGACTTCGGCTTCGGTGTCGGCTTGTGGGCCTGCTTGGCTTTCTGCGCTTGTTCCGCCTCCCGCTTGCGATACGACTCGCCTTCGATCGTGATGATCTCGGCGTGATGTGTGAGCCGATCGATCAACGCGACGGCACAGGCGGCGTTCGGAAAGACGGTGTCCCAGTGCTTGAAGGGCAAGTTCGTGGTGATCACGATCGATTTCTGCTCGTACCGCCGGCTGACGACCTGAAAGAGCAGGTCGGCGGCATGCGCGTCGTAGCCTAAATAGCCGACTTCGTCGATCGCGAGCAGGGTGGGCCGCAGGTACGTCCGGAGCCGCCGCTGGAGCGCGCGGGCCGTGTCCTGGCTGGTGAGGTCGAGGATGAGATCGGCGGCGGTGACGAGCCGGGCCGAGTGGCCGGCGAGGATCGCCTGGTGGACGAGATTTTTGGCCAGCAGGGTCTTGCCGAGCCCGTGCGCGGCGACGATGATCACGTTTTCGCGTTGCGCCAGAAAGTCGAGCGTGAAGACGCGCTCGACGGTCGGCCGATGGAGCTGGGTCGGCCAGGTCCATTCGAAATCGGCCAGTGGCTTGAAGCGGCCGAGGCGGGCATCGTGGAGCCGGCGCTCGACGCGGTGGTGCAGGCGGGCGGCGAGTTCCGCCTGCGCGAGCTGTTCGAGCAGGACGACGGGACTCCAGCGTTTCTGTGTGGCACGGGCGATCAGATCGTTGAGCTCGGCCGCCGTGTGGCCGAGTCCCAGCTGCCGGAGGTGGTCACTCAGCGTCGTCGGGATCGGGTCGAGTGAGGGCATCGTAGCTCTCCAAGCGATGGGGCGTGACGTCGAGGGTGCGGACGCCCGGATGATCGGGTAACACCAAGGGGATGGGCGGCGGCTGTCGCCGCTGCCGTCGGCGTTGTTCGAGCAGATGCGCGATCGTGCCGGCGCCGAGGGCGTCGGTCTCCAGCGCGTGGGTCACGGCGGCGGCGAGTTCCTGCGGGCCGTAGTCATCGAGGAGGCCGAGGAGTCGCGCGGTGTGGGCCCGCAGCGGTTCTCCGCGGGCCGCCAAGCGCTCGAAGAGCGTCGCGACGGCGGGGACCGCGAGCCGGAGGCGGTCACGCGCACTCGACGGATTGGCCTGCCGGGTCGCCGCGATGAGGCCGGCGAGATGCGCCTCGTGCTCGATCGTCTGCCCGGTGTCGTAACTGCGGGCGTGCCGCGCGATCTCCTCCGTGCCCGCGATCACGCGGACGGTGGTGGCACTCGCCAGCAGCGTCACGGGGCGGCGCACGTGCGTGTGGGGAATCGAGTACGCATTCCGGTCGAAGCGCACATACGGAGTTTTCCCGGACGCGACGGTCCGCATCACGTCGGTCTCGAAGGGATGGGCCGGCAGCGGCAAGAGCCGCGGTTGCTCCTCGGCGAAGACGTCGGCCACGGTCCGATCGCGCTGCTCGGGATGGGGCCGTTGATGCGCGACCTCATCGCGCCAGCGGCGAAACTGCGCGTTCAGGTCCTCGACATCCGCGAAGGGGCGGGCTGCAAAGAACGCCTGGCGCAGGTAGTGAATCTGTCGCTCGATCTTCCCCTTCTCATTGGCGCGGTACGGCGTACAGGGCCGCGGCGCGAAATGATAGTGGCCCGCGAGCTCGAGCAGGCGCGGATGGAAGCGGATCGCGGTGCCCGCACGTTCGAGGACGGCACTGCGAAGATTGTCATAGACCAGGGTGCGCGCGGCGCCGTGAAACGCGTGAAACGCGTCGACGTGCCCGCGCAAGAAACTCTCGAGCGTTTGATCCAGCGTAAAGAGCGCAAAGAGGGCGCGCGAATACGAGAGCACCATCACGAAGCCGGAGAGCGGTCGGACCCCGCGCCCGATCCGGACGGACCCGAAGGCGCCCCAGTCAATCTGGGCTTCCTCAGCCATCAGCGTCGTCAAGCGGCGATAGACGAGGGGCGGTGTCGCCGGGCGAATCGTCCGCACGATGCGTCGCAGTTGCACGACCGACCCGGTGTAGCCGCGCGGGCGGACCATCTCGAAGAGCCGCGTCGCGCGCAGCCGCGGATATTGCGCCAGCGTGTCGTGGATGAACGGCAGGTACGGATCGAGTGCACTGGCGCGGCAGGTGCCGCGTCGGACCGTCCGGGTATCGTGCGCGATCGCCGCGCGCACGGTGTCATGGTGGACGCCGAGGGCCGCGGCGATGGTGCCGACTCTCCAGTGCTCGCCGAAATAGAGGCGGCGAATCTCGGCGTGCTGCTCGGGCGTGATCATGGCGGCGCTCCGGGGACACGCGACGGACTCGCCAGCGCGGTGGAAGGAGCCACGCGCTTTCGCGGCCGCAGACCATGCAACGCCACGCGCCCGCCAGGGGCGCGGTCGGCGAAGGATCCGTCGCCGTGTCCGGGGACAGTGTGGCGAAGGCGGCGGCCCGCTGGGAAGTCTGATCCCTCACGCGCGCGCGGTACGCGCGCTGGTGATCGCGATGATCGAGCCGCCCTTCGGGACTGCGCCGATGGCGCTGGCGCGCGGCGCGGACACACGCGCGGCGGGCCGCCGTGCGACACGCCGGCGAGCAATACGCGTGGCCGCGATCACACGACGCACAAATCGCGAAGAGGCGGTTGCAGCGCCGGCAGATTTTCTGGCGAAGCGGCGTGTCCACGACGTCGGAGCGGCGACACGCTCCGACTGGACACGGCTCGTAAACCGTGGCACAAGAGAGACGACTGGCTCGGTCCGTCGGAGCATCGAGGCGGTGTTGGCTCTCACGTTAATCCGTAATCCCTCCGACGGATCTCCTCGCATTCTCCCAGTCACGAAATAGCTGATCGCTGAGCGCAGTGTGAGAAGCGTGCAGG
>Ga0209751_10000695_pt1 | contig 35904 bp, 52 predicted proteins | sample RifCSP13_1_FD_184019 | JGI IMG/M metagenome (GOLD analysis project Ga0209751, IMG submission 184019) | Soil microbial communities from Rifle, Colorado - Rifle CSP2_sed 13_1 (SPAdes) (version 2) | ecosystem: Environmental > Terrestrial > Deep subsurface > Rock core/Sediment | place: Rifle...
CCGATGCGATCGCCTCGCAATCCTCCGATGCGATCGCGGGCGGGGTATCCGATACGGACGTGCTTCGGGAGCGCGTGCTCGGGCTCGCGGCCGGCGCCGCGGCACTCGCCGGGTCGTCGAATCGGGCGACCGGGGCGCAGTCGGCGCAGACAGTCGGGGCGCGCAAGCTCGCCGAGATCCTCGCCGCGGTCGCCGAGGAGATCGAGAGGACCGGGACCGCATCGGGAGCGGCCGGCGCCTCGCTCGATCGAGCTACCTCGAGCGCCGAGGGCCTCGCTGGGAGCTTCGCGGCACTCGGGGCGGGGGTAGGACAGCCGGCGGCCGCGTTCGGCGATCTGATGGCAAAGCTCGAGGCGATCGTCCCCTTGCTCGAGGCGGGCAAGGTCGATGAGGTCGCGGCCGCTTACGCCGCGCTTGCGCCCGAGCTAGCTGCGGCGGCCAGGGGGATCGGCGACGTCGCCGAGGCGATGCGCCGGGGGCAGGAGGCGATGGGCGGCCTATCGGGGGCGGCGACGGAGCTTCGGGCGCTGCTCCGCGAGCTCGGGGTCGCGGCCGATGCGGACCTCGCCGAGGCACTCGGCAAGGTCGAGGAGCGCGCGGGGCGGGTCGCCGCCGCATTCTCGCACAATGCGATCAGCGCGCGTGAGTTTACGGGTGCCGTCAACGCGCTCGGAGCCGAGGTGGAGAAGGCCGGCGGGGATGCGGAGGCGTTCCGAGAGCGGATCTTCGGCTTGTCCGGGGGCCTGGACGCGCTCGTCGCCGCGGGCGGGAACGTCGGCGGGATCATGCGGGAGCTCGGCATCGCGGTCGGCTCGAGTAGCTCGGCGCTCGAGCACGCCACGGGGAAGGCCGCCGTGCTCGTCGCCGCGCTCCGTGATGGGACGATCAATCAGGGGGAGTTTTCCGCGGCTGCGGCCGAGCTCGCGGATCGGACGCGCAAGGCGGGTGGCGACGTGGATATTCTTGTCGATGTGCTTGAAGAGCTTAGCGGCGTCTCGATCGTCGCGGCTGCGGAAACGGGATCGCTAAACGCGGCGCTCGAGAAGCTCGGGGTAGTCACGGCGTCGCAGCTTGCGGGCCAGCTCGCCGCCGCTTCGGCCCTTCTCGAGAGGCTCGAGGCCGCGGAGCGCGATGGAAGGATCAGCGCGGACGAGCTCGCAGCCGCTAAGTCCAGGCTACGCGCGCAGCTTCTCGCGGCCGCGGGCGGAGTCGAGGAGCTCGAGCGCAATGTCCGTAGCTTGCTCGGTGCGGAGGATGCGACGGCGGCAAGTACGGAGAGCTTGGCCGACTCGCTCCGCGAGCTCGGGGTGCTAACCCAGGAGCAGGTCGCGGCGAAGATGGGTCTTCTCAATACGAGGCTAGAGAATCTCGCGGTCGCGTTTCGCCAGGGCGTAATCGACGAGGAGCGTTACGCTGAAGGCGCGCTCAAGGTATCCGAGGAGCTTGATCGACTTCGCGGCACATCGTCGGATCTTGGCGCCGGCGTATCCGGGCTCAATACGCAGATGGGCGAGCTTGCGAACGGGCAGGAGGTTGCGCAGCTTCGTGCGTCCTCGCTCCGCGGCGAGATGGGCGCGCTCGCCGGCGAGCTGATCGGCGTCGCGAACGCGGCCGAGCTCGTCAACTCCGCGCTTAGCCGAGTCTCGGGCGTTGACTTCGATCGGCTCGTCGATCAGGTCGGGCTCGATGAGGCGGTCAAGGTCGCGGTCGCTTCTGGTGCGACGTTCGACAAGGCGCAGCGTCGTATCTTCCTTCCCGGGGGCGGCTCTCGGCTTGTACTCGCGGCGGGAGGATTGTTCACTTCTGATCGCGGCTTCAACGCCGATGGCACGCCGAGGAGGTTCTAGCGGGTGTCGATCGAGACTCCGAGCTATTCGACGAGCGTAGCGCCACAGGCGGTGCCGAGCGTAGCGAGTCACATCAACTACCTCGTGGATCGCCTCGGCCCTTCCGCGTTCGACGGCGGCGCGATCGGATGGGACGATCAGACGCGGCTCTACGATGATCTCGACTCCCCCGTCGCGACGATGCTCGGGGATCTGATCGGCTACCCGGCGTCCTCTCACGCCTTCCGCGATCTCTACGCGCTCTCAGCCAACAATGTTTGGGTAGTTTGGTTTACTAACCAGACGAACCTTTACGACGACAGTAACTCTACATATGCGACATCTAGCACCACCTCCGATCCAGCCGTTTATGGTGACCGAAGATCCCCGCTGGTGATCGGCTCGCCAGTCTCGCTCGCTATCCCGAGCGGGCACGGACTGAAGCAAGGCGATTACATTTATATCAGATACGGCTCATCCAGTTCAACGACTCTAACCGCGCACATTCACGCAGTCACGGCAAGCCAGGGCGCCGGAGCCGGGATTTCGATTCCAAGCTTCGCGACTGCGATACCAAATAGCTCGGCTGGGCGGTATTTCACAATCCTCATCAACAGAAACAATTCACCGACGTCGGGATATATCATTCACGAGATGCGGATTGTGACCCTCGGCGGCCCTACAACGAACGCCGTCCGCTACGATCGAGGCTCTCCCTCTCTACTCCATACGCCCTCGCGGCTCGTGATCCCATCAGGTCACAACCTGCCAGCCGCGCTCTCGCTAACTCTCGGATACGGCGAGACGTCGGTCTACTCCGCGAGGGTGGTGCACGCTACGCGCGTGCTCTCCTCTGCGGATGCAGCGGGTGCGATTACCTGGGATTTCGCCTCGTTCCCGGACGCCCCGGGCGCCTCCGGCGCCTCGATCTCGCGCTACATTTTCTTCGAATTCGGCGCCGTAACGAGCCTGATCCCGCAGGTCGGAGAGCTTCGCTTCACCGATACGCCAGCCGGCTCGCTTCAATTCGCGACGACGACCCGCGGCCCTGTAATCCGCCGCGATATGCAAGCGCCGAATAACGTGATTGGCTCCGTTCTCGGCGGCCGAGGCTTCGGTATCTCGAACGGTCCCGCGCGCCGGCTCGTCGTGTACGACTATCACAAGCTTCGCGGCGCGGATCTCGCGACGCTCGATGGCGCATGGTCCACCTCGCGCCAGGGCGCAGATCCGATCATGGTCAGGCTTCACGATGGCGAAGAGCTACCGATGCGGGTTGTCGGATTCGAGCGGGATCAAGACTCGAAGATTCTTCTCGCCGATCTCGGGCCATCGTATCACATCACGATCACCCTACTCGAGGAGCCCGAGTCGTGAGACCGATGTTCGGCGATCAGCTCGAGCGGATCGCGCGGCAGACGCTCTATGTCGTCAACCTTGTTCAGCTCCGGACCTACGTTGCACGCGACTCGGCGCAGATCGAATCACAGTATTTCCTGTCCGATCGTGCAGTCACTTACGGCGCCAACGCCTACTTCCCCTTCCTACTCGAGGTCGGGGAGCTCTCTCACGCGATCGAGCACATCCAGGCACTAAGCGGGCGAACGGGGATGCGCCGCTCCTGGGGATTCTCGGCGCGCAATGGCGAGATTATCGGTGGAACAACGCTCTGGGGCGATCTTCGCCGTCGGAAGTTTCTCACGCTCGAGGTCGCATGGGCTCAGCTCTTTCTTGATCGGCCTGGCACCGCGGCGGACTGGGCCGCACAGGTCGCCGCGATGAGCGGCGATGAGGCAACGGTGCTCTTTCGCGGAGAGCTCGATGAGGCTCCGGGGCTCTCGGAGTATCGGCTATCGTTCTCCTTCCGCTCGCTTGATCTATCGAGCGTCCGCTACGACTACGCCGCTGTGACGGATTACGCCGCGCCGGATGATCGCGGCAAGGCGTTCCCGCTCCCGATCTTCGGGTTCACGGGGCGCCAGATTAGAGCGACGAATATCGATGCTCGCGATTCTGCGGCGGCTCACGAATACGTTACGACGGGCATCGCCGGCACTTCGAGCCCACCCTTCCAGCTATGGGTAAGAGGCAGGCAAGGGAAGACGATCGAGATAAGCCCGAGCACGTCCGGATTCAGCTACTCGGCGTTCACGACTCAGCTCGGTCGCACGGCACAGAAGCTCTCGATTGCGAAGGCTACGGTAGACGCCTACGCGATTTTGCTTGACGGCGAGCTGCTTACTTTTGGCGATGCACTAGAGGTATTTACGCAGATTCGAGGTACGTCCGGATTGGGCGGAGCGTTAACGAGTGTCACGGATGCGCTCATCCGTGTCATTTGTGGGTATCAGCGCGTATCTACTGACGTATACGAGACTCAAGATGGCGTGCCTAGCTTTATGGACCCGCTCGTAAACGTAATGGGTGACGGCTATTCGGTTGAATCGATCCTGGCGCATATGGCGTTTGATGGCGGCGCTAATGTGGTGATGGTCGAACGAGCGTCTGGGACCAAGATCATCCATCGCAAGCTGCGCAATCGCGCCTCGGAATGGCCCACCCCGATCGTCGAGATCCCATACAAGCTCTGGCAAGCGCTAGAGGAAGAGGTCAAACCGTTCGCGGCGATGGCGACTGAGTTCACGTTCCTTTCACACTGGTCAGCTCTACGCGGTACGCCGGGCGATCCGAGCGCATACGCGGGCGCGACGGTGCTCGATGAGGCACACCCGAGCATTCCGGATAGCTTCGGGCCAGCCCTGATCGGAAACGATGAATATCAGCTCGCGGTCGATTCGATCGGCCGCATACCGCATGAGCCTTTCATGTACCGCTCGCTCTTTGTGGATAACCAGCGTCGCGCCGTATCAGTAGTCCACGCGCGAGCGATCTTTGACCGCGGTAGCCTCTTTCGCCTCGTCGGCGTTCCGCACGTCTACGCCTGGCGCCTCGAGCCCGGGGACATCATCGGCTTCACTCCGCCGTGGACCCGCACGGCCGAGCTCGCCTCTGGGATTCCGATTCGTGCTCGCGTCCTCGAGACTACATACCGCCCGCATGACGGCTTCGTCGATCTTGTCGCAGTCGAGGTCTTCGGGCTCTCGGATCAGCTCGTGGCGTTGTGGTCCGCTAAGGCTACGCTCGCATTGACGCTATCCATTCCGACTAACGCCGTCGCAACGTGGACGGCAACTGCTACGAAATCGTTTACGCTCACCGCCTACGGCTATCTTGCGGCGAGCTGGACGGCAACCGCGACAATGGACGCTGAGCTTCCACACATCTCCGCCGAGTGGCTCGCGTTCGCCACGCTCTCCGGGTCGCTTACGGTCGATGCGGCCCTCGCCGCGACATGGGCGGCGACCGCGACGCTTGTAATCGTGCCATCGAATGAAGAGTTCATCGGAGGGTTCCAGCGCGTAATCGTCGGGCAGCCGCAGGCGGATTTCGCTCATATGGCGTGCCTGGAGTTCAATGGCACGACAGATCGGCTGGACTACGTGCTTGAAGAGCCGGCAGGCATCACGACAGACTGGAGCATTCTCGTATGGGCGAAGATCGGAGGTCCAGGAGTTGTCCGGACGATCCTTCGTATTAAGCGCGCGGCGTCTCCGCACTCGAATATCCAGATCGACGTCACGGCAGCAGACGAGCTCCGCGTGCAGCTCTGGAATACGACTGGCACCGTGTTCAAGGATTACGAGACGACGGACTCCGCGCTAGCTTATGACCGCGGCTGGCAGCGCTGGGTTCTGATCTGCGTATCGTGGAACGGCACGACGCTAAAGCTATACCGCAACGGGACGGAGCTTACGGCGCTATCGAAGCCGACGGACGCGGCTGGGAGTCAGGCTTACACGGATCGCTCGATCCACGTCGGCTCAAACGATGGCGCTACGTTCTTTTCGGGGCGCCTCCATTCGCTCGCGTTCTTCGATCCGTCGCTAACCGAGAACGATATCCGCTCAGCGTTCGCTCATGGCTTCGGATCGCACCTGAATATCTTGGCGTTTGTTGACGAGTTCGCTGGTTTTCCCGCCAGATGGTGGCGCTTCGGCCGCGCCGGGCAGCTCGCGGACGCCGAGGTTGGGACGAGGGATCTAACGTGACGCAGCCAACGCTCCGGCTCGATTCCCCGGATGGCGCCTGGATCAGCTTTGACCCCGGGACCGAAACAGCGAAGCTCCAGAGCGCGGCCGCCGTCACGCTCGGCGTCGCGAATATCTGGACGCTCTCCGTCTGGGCCTATGTCCGGGCCGCGACCGCGGGGACGTTCTTCGCGACATTGCCCGCAACTGGGTTCCAGAATCGGATCCTGCTGCAGATAGATTCTGCCCACGGCTCGCTCTATCCGGAGGGAGAGATCGCCGTAACGCTGTCCGACAATACCGCCGGCACTCCGCTCGTACTTCGCCGCCGGCGCTACTCGACGCCCGCCATCGGGTGGATCCACCTCGCCGTGACCTGGGATGGCTCAGCGCTGCTCTTCTATCGCAATGGCCTGCTAGAGCCGCATATCTCGATCCGCGCAGAGGACACGGCGGCGATTGGCCAGATTGATCAGGCGCGCACCGTCGCAGTCGGGGGGACGCAGGGCGGCTCGCTCTTCCTCGATGGCGGCGTTCATTCAATCGCGCTCTGGAACGTCGCGCTGGGCGCGCTCGAGATCGCGGAGCTCGATCAGGGCGGGCACGCCCTTGTGCCGCTTGAGCGCAATTTCGGCGCCTACCAGAGCGCGGCCGCGCTGAAGCATTGGTGGCGGATCGGCCAGGGTAAGGGATCGGTCGGGGCAGGCGGCGCGCTCGTCGTCGATCGCGTCGCTTCGGGCGGGATCGATCTCGAGGGCGCGATGCAGGCGATTACGGACTACGACGACCGGATGATCTTCTCGGGCGCTCCGATCGGCCGGTCGCTCGAGCTCGTCTCCGGAGCTCTCTATTCCGTACCTCCGACTACGCTCGGGATCGCGAATCAGTGGACGATCGCATTTGCGCTAAAACCGATCGCCTACGAGGGCGTACTATGGAGGATCTCGAGCGGGGCGTCTAACTTTATCGAGATGTCAAGAGACGCCGCCGGAGCGATGCGCGTTCAGATCAACTCGAGCGCTGGGGCGATCCTCAAGGTGTACGACTACACCGCAGCGCTACCTAGCGGAGAGTGGCGCAGTATCGCGATCACCTGGAGCGGCGCGGCGTTGAGCGTCTATTCGAACGCGGCCGCGTTGACTCCGATCAAGTCGACGGACGTCTCCGGCACGATGACCGATACGTCGCGCGTAATTCGCCTCGCCTACTCGGGCTCCGGCTCCGTCCGCTTCGCGTCGCTCGCGTTCTGGAATCGCGTTCTCTCTGCGGCCGAGGCGCGCGAGGTCGCGGTGGGACGCACCGCTATGAATCTTCGCGTCGACCGGTACGGCTACGCCGGCGGGGGCGAGATCGTGCACTGGTTCAAATTCGGCGAGGACGCGGGATCAATCGGAACGGATTACGCGGGCTCTGCTCCGTTCTCTTCTGGTCAGAGTCCGCTAAACTTGAGGGGGGATGCACCATGAGCGCCTTTTCTAATTATCTTGAGCAGAAGATCCTTGAGCTCGTATTCAAAAACCTGAGCTACGGCCCGCTCGCAAATGTGTGGGTGGCGCTCTATTCCGTCGCACCGAGCGACTCCGGTGGCGGCACGGAGCTATCGGGCGGAGGTTATCTGCGCGTATCGACCGCGCCCGCCGGATGGACGGTGACGGTAGGCGCGCTCACGAATGCGAGTGATATCGTCTTCGCAACTGCGAGCGCGACCTGGAATATCGTCGCTGCCGGGATCTTTGACGCATCGACCGGCGGGAACCTGCTCTTTCATGGTGGCGTTACTCCGACCACGATCAACTCCGGCGGGCAAGCGCGATTTGTCGCCGGGCAACTCAATATGACTCTGGACTAGCGAATGTCCGACGTTGAGGCCCCGGGCGCGTGGACGAAGGACCGATTCCCGAGCGGGAATGATGGTGACGTTCTTCGCCGGCGCGACGCCGAAGCGGGGGGCTTGGCGTTTGAGGCGATACCCGATCTCTCCGCGCTCGAGGCTCTAAGTGGGACGGGGCTCGCGGCGCGCACGGCCGCAGATACTTGGGCTCTTCGGTCACTGGTGGGGCCAGCGGCGGGAATCACAGTCTCGAATGGCGACGGCACTGGTGGTAACCCGACGCTGGCCCTTGCCAATGACCTCGCGGCGCTCGAGGCGCTTGCCGGGACTGGCCTTGCCGTGCGCTCGGCAGCCGATACTTGGCTGCACCGCAGTATCGTCGCAAGCGGTGCCGCGCTCGCCGTCGTCGATGGGAGTGGCGTAGGAGGGAATCCAACGCTTAGCCTCGCGGCCGATCTCGAGGCTGCCGCCGCGATTTCCGGTTCCGGAATGATCGCGCGTGACGCTACCGGTCCTGACTGGATAGCGCGCACAATCACCGGCTCCAGCTCGATCAACGTCGCGAACGGCGACGGGGTGGCCGGCAATCCGACGCTCAGCGTGCTCGCGGCGGGGGTGGATCATGGCGCACTGTCGGGCCTCGCCGACGACGATCACGCTGGTTACCTGCTGCTGGCGGGCCGATCCGGGACCGGAAACAATGCCCTGCTCTCGACCTCGGCCGACGGACAGATCATCGGGAGCGGGATCGCCGCCGGCAACCTAGACCTTCGCGCGAGCAACCAGACCGACTACACCGGTGCGGTCACGGTCGGCAAGGGCGCGGGGGACTACGGCACGACGAGCGCCTACGCGCTCAAGATATGGCCCGATGGCCTTCGCATCGGCCTCACTGGGCTCGCCGCAGGAGTAGCGTTCACCGGGACGCTCGTCCAGGACACCGACACCCTATTCGGCCTACCCTCGATCCAGCTCCTCTTCGGCGGCTACACGCACGAGAACGTCGCTGGCTGCACGGGGATCGCCACATCGACACCATTCTATGGGGCGATCACGCAACGCAACGTCACTGCCGTCAACTCGACAGGCGCTGTTGTCTCCTACGTCAGCACCCCCGTGGTCACGCGCACGGCCGCCGGCACGATGACCGCCACCGAAGAGTCCAGCTACTCGTCGGCCATCCGCGTCGACAACGCCACCGCGACACTCGCTCGCGACTTCGCGGCTCGCACTGGCTCTATCGCGGGCGGCGGCGCAATCACCACCCACATCGGGCTCGATATCGAGACGCTCGTCGGGACGACACCGGTATCAATTCGGTCGAGTGGTGCAGCGATCGACGCACGCCACGCGGGCGGGGTGCGCCTGGGCTTATCGACGGCTGGCGCAGACACCCTCTTGCACCTCACAGGGACCGCCTCCCGCGTCGCTGCAATCACACTCGACGAGGAGAGCAACACGCCCGCGAACCCGACGGCTGACTCACAGATGCGCATGTACTGCCGAGCTAACAAGGTGATCTTCCAGTGGCTCGACGGGGCGACCGCCCGTTACAAATATCTCGACCTCACGGGCACTGGCGTCACCTGGGTTCACACGACGACGGCCCCTACTTAGGAGAGACCATGGCACTCAGCGCAAGACAGAAGCGAGCCATCGCCAACGCATTCGATGCCACGATGGTCGGAAGCTCAGTCGAGCAACAACTGACGAAGGTCTTTGACCTGCTGCTGCGCCCCCGCGCCGAGCAGACGACCGCGATTCGTGGGTGGCTCGCTGCGCACCGCACGCGACAGTTAGACCTACGCAGCCAACTCGTCCAGAGCAAGCTCGACAACGAGGCAAACATCGATCAGGAAGTCACCGCGGTTGATGCGGTCCTCGCAGGGAGTGACGTATGACCATGCCTCGAGAATGGACCGCCTGGGAAACGCTCAGCATGCTCCTGACATGCTTCGTGCTGGCTATGGTCGCCGCGGTCTTCTCATGCACCCCCGCCTACGCCTGGGACAACTCGCCGGCCTTCACGCACCAGTTCCAGGAGCCCTCGACCTACGCGAGTGGTGAGCCACTCACGACACTGGCGAGCTGCACCCTGCTCGCGACGACGACCGGAGGCCAGTACGCGGCCCGGACTTGGCCGGCCACCGCGCCGAGCGGCGGAGGAATCCGACGCTGGACCTGGAGCGCGACCCTCGGGGGCACCACGCCGACCGGCTGCGGGCGCGCGGAAATCTACTGCTGGACGACGACGACCAGGAGCGCGAGCGCGGTGATGGAGTTCGCCTTCGCTGGTTGCGAGACCGCGCCGCCACCGGACCCCGGTCCCGAGCCGGTCCCGATCCCAGACCCGAACACGCCCCCACCCCCGCCCGACCCCTGCGCCGCCTGCCCCTGCCCGGACCCACCCGCCTGTGACTCCTGCTGCGCTCCACCACCAGCTTGCCCCACGATGACGCCGGCCGAGATCGAGCTTCGCCTGATCATCGAGGGCCTACATCGGTGGGTGCTGGAGCATGGGGGCGTGCCATGAGTGGCTCACGCTGCTCTCACTGTGGCGAGACTTTGCTCGTGCTGTGCCCACGATGCCAGACGCATTATGCGATGACGGTGACGATCACGGATACAGGGACGTGCTCTCACCGGTGGCAGAAACGACACAGCGAGGAAGTAGTGTGTGCCGACTGCGGCCTGCGGATCCGCGACCATGTGACGGCATCCCCGTTGCCGGAGCCAATCCGGTGCCCCTAGTGAGATGGTACCGGGGCAAGAAGCGACCCGGCGACACCACGCGCAGCGAATCCCACCTCTGGCTCGAGGGTGAGAGCTCGACCCGCTGCGGCTTCACGATCTACTACCGGCCCGAGTTCGAGGTGCTGCCTGACTCCGATGAGTTGACTTGCCGGCGCTGCCAGCGACTCTGCGAGGAACCCCCCCGTTACCGCCACGCCGAGCCTGCCCCCTACCTCGGCCGCAACTGGAGGGTGCCGCTGCTATGAGCGAATCAGATGGGGCTGGAGCCTGGAAGTGGCTCGTTGGAATACTCTCGAGCATGATGCTCACGGGCCTCGCTGCCTGGTACTCCTTTGGTGGCGGCATCAATGCGCAAGAAGCACGCACGATCATGGACCGCGAATACGAGCGCCCAATCGCCGCGAAGCTCGCGACGATCGAGCGCGACCTCGAGCGCGTCCATGCCGAGCAAAAAGCCACCAGCGAGAAGGTTGCCAAGCAGCACGAAGAGACGCAGGAGAAGCTGAACCAGATTATCCGGCAGCTACCGAGGCCCGAGCGGTGAGCACCCAGCGGCTCGCGATCAAGAGCGGAGAGCACGGCGCGGTGATCGTCGCCGCACACTTCGACGCGATCATGTCGCGCGTCTGGGAGGCGACTCTCTCCGAGGCTCCTCCGATGGATGGCGGAGTCGTCACTTGCACCGGCGGCATGGAGGACGCGCCGGGCCGGCTCTCGACGAGCAAGCACCCGCTCCGCCGAGCGCTCGATTTCGGCAGCAAGGGGATCAGCGCAGCGGACCTCACGGCGCGCAGGGCTGCGCTAAATCTCTGGGCAGATCGCGTGCGTGCGCGCCTTCCCGCGGCCTATGACGTGGTGCCGAGGTTCTACATTGAGACGCCAGATCGGGATCATTTGCATCTCGAGTTCGACCACGAGCAAGGAGAGGAGATCAAGATGGACGCAGAGACACAGGCAGAGATCAGGGCTGCGGTGGCCGAGGCGATGACCGCCGGCAGCGCAGTGAAGCCGAAGCCCGCCTATGCAAGCAAGGGCGTGCTAGGCGGGCTCGGCTCATTCCTGGCCGGGCTCGCTGGGCTCGCACTCATGGCGCAGGGCGCGGACCCGGCGACCGTCGCAGAATCAACGGCGCAGATCGGGAACGGTGTCCAGGAGATCGCCCCTCACGTCGTCGCCGCCGTGGCCGGCGTGCTCGCTGTCTGGGGCCGGCTCGCGGCGGTCGCTCGCATCCGGTAGGTGGGGACTCCCTATCTAGTCATCCGGGACGGGCGAGCCTATCGCAGGATCGGCTCGGTCGAGCTCGAGATCCCTTCGGCGTACGAGTGGGCGCGGGCGTCCGTCGCGGGGTTCCGCAGCAACGGCTCGACTCTGAGCACCGACTGGATCTTCGGAGTCCGGATCGCGACCGGGGACAACACCTGGCCCCCGCTCGCCGCCGATCTGCACGACTACAGATATTTCGTGGGCGGCGCCGAGGACGATCGCGCGCGAGCGGATGACGAGCACTACGCATGGCTTCTGGCGTCGATCGAGGCGACCGATCTCGACTGGACGCGGCGCCTGATAGCGAGGCTCCGGGCTCGAGCCCGGCACGCTGCACTACGCGCGGCGGGGTGGGCGCGGTGGAGATACCGAGCCCCCACGCCGTAGCAGGACCATCCGAGCGCCGGGACGCTACATCCCTTGGCCTCTCTTGTACCACCCGCCCTTATACTACCATACTCCCATCTCGAGGCCAAGGGAAGGCAACGGAGAAAGCCTATATATCCGAGATGTGGTCTTGCTCGGGCACCGGTCTACGGCTCCTTGCTATCGTTCGCCGCCTTCGCCAGGCGGGCCACGAGGTAGCTTCGGTGGCGCGCGTCGAACACGACCCCCTGTGCTACGCGGCCCGTGCCGATTACGCCGGTCGGGTCTTCTCTTCTATCCGCTCAAGCTAGAACAGCCTCACTTGGGTGCCTCCTCGAACGCTCCGCGGATGCGTGTGGCAGTGCATACTTGGTCTTCATACGCCACACTTTGGTGGATGGTTGCGTCCAGTGCCATTAGTCGGGGAGCGCCAGCAGCACACCCTCGGCACACAGCGCGGCAGGCGCGCTCTATCGCAGCGCGTCTAGCGTCTGCAATGTCTGCCTGCCGTAGTGTGTCAACGAAATCGTGCGCCGTCTCCGGGGTCAGTACACTATAGATCGGCTGGCTGCGGACGTGCTCAAGCTTTGTACAGGTGAGCGAAGAGGTCCATATCTCGTCGCGCTCGCGGGTCGTAATGTCCCTCTGGTGCGCCAGACATTCCGATACGATGTCCTCGATCGTGTCTCCGTGACCCGTTGCGAGGCCGTAGAAGATCAGGATATCAGTCCAGCGACGGTCCCGCTCCGCCTCGATGATCGGCCGCAGCAGCTCGTAGGCGAGGCGGGCAACGGCGAGCCAGCCAGCTTGACCGTGCGCGCCTGCTTTGCCCGGTGAGATTGATGCCAACGTGGACACCAGTATCTCACGCAGGTCGCTCGAGATCGTATCGAGCTGCTCGTCACTCAGAGGCATCGGTAACCTCCTTCGCGCGGTGCGCGTCGAGTAGTTTGCAGGCGCGTTTGCCTCCGTCAAGCGTTATCGCAACCACACAGGCTTCCATTGCGTCTACTCACGCGCATCTCCTCGGCGACCGCGCGAAGCTCTGCTCGAGCAACGGCGTCGCCGTTCTCGCGATCCGTAGAATACTCGTAGGCGTCGCTTATTCGCTCGACACGCTCAGCAAGGGGCGTCATAGGATGCCCTCCAATGGCACGCGCAAGAACGCCTTGTGCGGATGCACCGCTACCAGCGCGTGATAGATCCCTCGCTCGACCTTCACATAACCTTGATAGTCTGGGCCTCCAGGCATGTGCCTACCCTCATAGACAGTGCGATAGCCAACAATCACGCCATAACGAGGCGTGTGCGGCTTCGCTATCCATTGCACAGGACCATCGTATATTCGGATACGCTCCAACGTGGCGTTGAACATTACGGCATCGCCGAGGTTAGGCTTCATGTCCGCATCACCCCCTCGGCGACGAGCTGCTCGATCACGAGCCAGTCGGAGGAGTGGACGCCGGAAGTATGGCGGCACGTCCAGCACTTGCGCACACCCGCTGCGCAGATGACACGGTCCTCCATACACACTATAGTTGACCGGTCCAAGGATGTAGCCCCTCCGCAGTTCTTCCACCCGCCGCTTCTCCGCTCGTGGTAGCGGCCCGTCACGTCGAACCAGACACGATCGCCGACGCGGATGGACTTCACCGGAGCGCCTCGCCGATCAACCACCAAAGCGTAGGACTGGCCAGCGCCAGGCCGATCAGCACCGCGCGCAGCACGGAGCCGAGCGTGAGGTCGTCGGGGTCAGTCATCGCAGCCTCCTCCTGATCTCGTCTACCTGCCGGCGCAGCTCGCCGAGGAGCACCAGCAGCGTGAACACCTCGCCGGGCGTGAGTGAGATCATGCGCGCCCCGGCACACGGATCGAGATAATCGTGCGATGAGCCCATCCGGGGGATAGATCACGAGCCATGTCACGGGCCTCCACCTCGCAAGAGAAGAGCTCCGGAAAGAGCTTCCAGCGGCCGTCAAGAGCCCAGCGCGCAACGACTGCGTACCCCCTGAGCTCGGGCACGGGCCGCTCGCTCAACTCGCCTACCACGATCGCCTCGAGTTGCTTCATTGCGCGATCACCGCGCACCCGCCGCTATCCCGGTCTTGCACCACACCTTCACACCGGGGATCTTGAGTTCGGCCTTCTGCGCTCGGGCGAGTTGACCCAGGACCACGGTGTCCACCTTGAGTAGCGCTCGAGGCGCACGGCCGGAGGCCACGGATTGAATGAGCGCGCCCAGATCCACCACCTCTGCCTGCCACTGCTCGCGTGCGGCGATCCCCGCGACCTTCGGGACGCTCGACGCCACGACGGGAGGCGGGACGTAGCTGGGCTCCTCGAGTACCTGCTCGGCCGCTTGATGCTCGCCCGCAGCCTCGAGCGCCTGCGCCTCGGCCAGCCGCCGCTCTTCGTCCTGCAGCCTCGCCTCTGCGGCGAGCTCGGCTTCCCTCACTCGTCGGATTTGCTCTTGCTGCTCTCGCCACCCGGACATGCGCGACTTGAGCAGCGTTTCCGCCTGCGCGAGGGGCTCGTCCTGCTCCTTCTTGCGCGCGATTGCCTCGCGGTGTGTCTCGTGTGCGCGTGCGATGATCGGGTCGAAGGCGCCGGACACCTGGAGCCGCACGCCCTTGATGAGCTTGAGCAATTCAGCGGCTCGCTCGTAGGTCGGGGCGTCGATCACCTGATGCTGAGAGACTCGCTCCACGGTGAGCGCGCTCGTCTGCTGGATCTGCTCTATGTCGTCGTGGAGTTGCGCGTGTGCCATCTACTCAATCCTCCGAGAGCCGCGCCAGTCCGTGGCGCAGGCGGTAGTAAGCAACCCGGAGGGCCGCTAGAAAATCGTGCATATCGTGCCTGTCGCTGTACCGGACCAGTCGATAGGTCGCATCCGGTCGGAGATAGAGCCCGAAGCGTTCGTGGCGCTCCTCGAGGCAGGCTTCGTAGGCCGCAAGCTGCGGCCCGGTCGACGGCTGCTCGGTCGCGGTGCTCTTGTAGTCGATCACGACGAGCCCCCCGCCGTTGAGACGTCCCGCAAGGTCGAGCGTCCCCGCGTATCGGTGAGTCCGATTGAGGACCGGATGCTCGCAGCGCTCGGGCTCGAAATGCGTCTCTGCACGAAAGCGCAAATACCCGCGGATGTAGCCCTCGATCTCGAGCCCCGCTTCATCGCCTGGCTTGACGAGCTCCTCCACGAGAAGACTGAGCCATTGGTGGATTTCCTCGCCGCGCACCCGAGCCAGCTCGAGAATCTCCGGGGGGACGCGCGAGTAGTCGATCAGCCCGGCGATCTGGAGTGCCTCCGTAACGGAGAGCACCCGCTGGCCGTCGATCTGATAGGTGGACGTGTCTCGCGCCACGGCTAGAACGTCGCCTCTGACCCCATATCGGACTCGGGCGGCAGCCAGGCTTGGATCGCCTTTCGCACAATCTCGAATTCCGTTCTGAGCACCAATGCCGCTGTGGCCCGTCCACTCTCGTCTGCGCAGCCATGAGCCTCGAGTACGTCACGGATGATGGTTTCACCGTCGGCCTTGACCTGCTTCGCGCGATCTCCTGCGAGCTTGTGCAGCGCGCTCTGCATGGGCTTGGCGATGTACTGGCCGGAGGGCGGTGCCGCAGCGGGATGGGATCGCTGCGTTGGAGCGTGGCTCTCTGCCGGCTTCGATGCTGTGGCGCCCATGTCCGCGTCCTCGAGATCCTGAGTGAATATCCCGCTGGCCGCGTGCGCGAGTAGCGTTGCCGCGACGAGCGCGCGCTTCTCTGCCATCTTGAGCAGAGTGTTGTCAAGGTCGTGCGGGTCTGGATTCTCGACGACCCCGATCGACTGATCGACGATCTCCTGGGCTTTGTCTCCAAACTTCGCACCGCAGCCGCCCTTCCTCCCAAAGCACAACCACCCGCCGCCGTACTCCTGCCTACCCTTGATGATTGCGGCCAGCCCGCAGTGTGGGCAGACACGCTCGGCGCTGCGGTAGCGGTGCTTGCGTTCAAGGGAGTTGGCGGAGCCGTCGCCCTCGGCGATCACCTCGCCCTCGAAGACGAGCAGACACCGCACCTGATAGCGGATGTGTGGCGCAGTGATTCCGTCGCCCGCCTCACGCAGCGGCTCACCGAAAGTAGCCTTGAGGCGCGCGGCCTTGTTGAGTATCTCTGCACCCGGCTTGAGCAATGTCGGCGTCGGCGTCCCGGGGATCACGCCGTAATCGACACCCTCGGTCATGACGGCACGCTGGATCATCGCGAGGCGCACGCGCTCCTTGCGCACGAGCGCGAGGCGTCGTGCGAACTCGTCATCGGAGAGCTCAGCGAGCGGCGACGGCGCCCATTGCCCAGTAGCGGGCCGTTCGACGAGCGCCGCGCTACCCGCGGGACGCACCGCGTCTACGATCTCTGGCTCGTGCACTTGATGTGCCTCCTTAGTCACACTCATGACGTTCTCCTTCCTGCGCAGCACCGGCCGGCGACGTGTCGAGCCCCCCTCGCTCCTCCTCGCGCGCGCCGCCAGCCGATGCATGATCGGTGCCGACGGAGAGGACCGGGGAGGCTAGAGCGCCGGAAGGTCCGGCAACCATGGAGCGCGATGCAGGGCACCGCGGCGACGCGCACCTCTCCGTCGGCACACGGGTCGCAGGCGAGGGCGCGGGGTCGTGGGACAGGGGAATGAGATGCGCCCCCGCCTGCACAGATCATCGGCCGAGTCCGCGCGGCGAGCTCGGCCAGGTAGTCGTAATCGATCTCGTCGCTCCCTCGGCACAGGATCTCGGTCCCGGCCCGGAGCCAGTCGAGGAGCAGCTCCTCGTAGCGCTGGGCGCGCTCCTGGAGGTCGCGGGCGCGCAGCCGCTCGCGTTCCTCGCACCCGCCGTAGTCGATGGAGGGACGCATGGTCAGCGGTCCGCCCGGACTACGCGGTCTGTCTCGTTGCTCCGCCTGGCTGCCTGTGCCGCCGTCGTGTACCAGTATCCCCAGGTCCGGCTGGCCGTCGCGGCCTGATAGATCCGCCCCCGTCCGCCTCGAGGCCCTGCTACGGTGCGTCGCACGAGGCGCACCCCGCATGAGATGATCTCGGTCTCGACGCTGATGACGTGTCCCATGGTCTCCATTTCCATCTCCCCTATCGACTGCATTGCCGATATCGACACTCTACCGTATTACCGTGGGCTGTCAATAGGGGGGGGGCTTGCCGTATCCAGCGGGCACGGTAGAATGGCTGGGCATGAGGCTCAGAGACTACCTCACGGCGAGAGCGGAATCCGTGGCGAGCTTTGCGCGCCGCGCGGGGATGCCGCAGCAGACCGTGAGCGATCTGCTCCTCCTGCGGGGCGGCGTAGGGTGCCGAGCCTCCACGGCCGCCCGGGTAATCGCGGCGACCCGCGAGGAGCCGGCCCCGGACGGAGGGACCGTGACCCTGCTAGACCTGGTCACGCCTGAGGCGCGGCCCGAGGGTAGACGCCGGGCTGGATAGCGGGGGCGATTATCACCGGGGGTGAGGGGATGCCAAAACGATCCGCGATCACGGCGCACGAGGTGCTCGAGCGTCTGGACGCGGCAGTGTGCGCACGCGGCCGGGGCCTGCGGCTCACAGAACGCGAGGTCAACCAGATCCGCGAGGCGTACTGGGTCGATGGCCGCGGCGTGCTCGAGATCGCCGCCGAGCTCAGGGTCACGCGGGAGTCGGTCCACGCGATAGCGGTGGCGCGCACGCGCGCGACGGTCCCCCCATCGGAACGCCTGCGCATGGCGCTAGAGGAGGGGATCAGGCGGTGAGCCAAATAGAAACTGATCCTATCGTGCGGGAGGCGCTAGCTCGCCAGGTAGACTGCGAGCGGAGAGGAACAGACTACGTTCTGCGGGACGCCGTGGACGTAATCGGCGAGCAGCGGTTGCTCGTCTTGGCCCTTAGGCATCCAACCCTCCGGATTCGACGTGCGACGGTGAGTGAGAAGCCGAACACGCACAAGCACCCCAACCCAAACAGAAAGGTGTAGCCACATGAGAGAAACAATGCAGGCAATGGAAGAGCACTGCGTCGAGCACATCCGGCGCCTACTCCGAAGCTCGCTCCCGCTCGTCGAACGCTCACTCCTCGAGTCCAGCAGCGACAAGGACGCCTCGATCAACCTGAGCATCAAGTTCCTGCCGATCGAGGGACACATCGAGGTCTCAATCGGCGGGAAGACGAACCTCCCGCTCGGGATCGACAAGGCAAAGGCGAGCTTGACGAACGGCCAACTGCACCTGCTCTGAGTCACACGGCAAGCAGCGGGGGTGAGGGGATGCCAAGTCGCGTGATCCGCGGGGAGATCAACGCAAGCCACTCGCTCGCGAGAGTGAGCATGGAGGCGGACCTCACGTTCCGTGCGTTGTTGGTCGCGGTGGACGACTACGGCCGCGCGGAGGCAGACCCACTGATGTTGAAGGCGCTGCTCTTCCCACGTCGCGCGGGAGTGAGCGGCAAAGACGTGCGTGTGTGGGTGGATGAGCTCGCGGCCGAGGGATGCCTGCGCGTCTACGAAGTCGATGGGGTCGAGTACCTCGAGCTCGTGAACTGGGAGCGGCATCGCAGCAACTCCAAGCGCGCCGAGTCTTCCCGCTTCCCCCCATCAACCCCCCATATCCCCGGGATTTCCCGGGAATCCCCCGGGGATTCCCGGGAAATCCTAGACTCCCCGAAAATCCCCGCCCGTCTGACGTCTGACGTCTGTCGAGTGACGAGTGACGAGGGACGAGAGGGGGGAGCGGGGGGAGAACCCGAGGCGACGCCGCGCAAAGCCCCGCGTGCTGCCGCACGCTCCCCAGCGAGGCTCGATCCGCAAAAGCCCGAAAACGAGAACCCCCGGAAACGACCACGCCCAGCCGCACGCTCCCCGGCCCCGCTCGACCTGGGCGAGGAGCAGAAAGCGGCCCTGCGGACGTGGGCGCAGGAACGCGAGCCCTGGAGCGTGCCGCACCTCCGGGACCTCATCGACAACTGCCTCGGCTACTTCAGGGGCTCGGGAACGCCGAAGGCCGACTGGTACGCCACGGTCCAGACGTGGGTGAGGAACCAACGCATGCAGCACGGCGGAGTCAAGCAAAACGGCAAGGACTCGATTCAGTGGCCCTCGGGTGAAGAGGCGATTGAGTCGCTCCGATCGAGGCCGCAGCGGTGGTGAGGCGCAAGCGGAGCAGAGAACCGGGCATCAAGCGACACCTGGCCGAGTGGCTGATGCGGCAGGTGGAGCGGAGCGCGGAGATGTCGGACGGCGCACGCGAGGAGCTGCTCGCGATCCTCGCGCGATGGCGTGCCGGCACAGCGACCAACGAGGACGTGCGGCTCGAGGTCGATCGAGCTCGCGCACGGGCGCTGCTCCATGAGCGAGCGCATCCCTACCCGTCCGGGACGGTGCCGTATCTCGAGGCGATGGCGCTCCCGGCGAAGCAGCGCGAGACGCTCAAGCAGACCGACCCTGAGCGCTTCGAGGAGTCGCAGCGCGCGCGCCGGCAGTACGAACGCTGGTACGGTGGGCTGCAGGATCAGATCCGGGAGTTCCTCGACGTGATCCCCGGGGCATCCGATCCGGGCGTGCTGGTCGCGGGGCTTGCGGCGCTGCTCGGGATCTACGCGGCGCAGTACGAGGTCCGCAAGATCGCGTGGCTGCCGCGGCACTACCGCCTCGGGGAGTCCGGGCGCGAGGGGACGATCCTTGACCTGGCGCGTGAGGTGCTACGCGGGCAAGCGGGGGCACGCAAGCGGGGTGCGGCTGCATGAAGCGCACGGCCCCGCGCATCTCCTCGGCGAAGCCCCCGCCTCACGCGATCGTGCAGGGGCTCGCGCTCTACCGCTGCCCGGCGCTCTGCGCGCTCATCACGCTCGCGCGCTGCCTGGGGTATCGGCGCTGGACAAAACCGGGGCCGGGGCCGCGCGAGCCGAGGGTCGCCGGGCGGCAGCGGCGCAATCAGCTCTGGTATCGCGAGCTCGAGGAGATCCGTGGCGAGCGGCGCCAGGCGTGCGTCGGGTGTCCCGGCGTGCTCGCGCTCCGGCGGGCGGAGCTCGAGGCGACGCTGCCGCAACGGCCACGAAAAGAGGAGCGAGGCGAATGTCGGAGCAACTGAGCTTCCTCGGGCACCCTATGGCGCGGCGCGTAGACCCTCTCTCCTCGCACATAGCGGCTGATGACCATGAGCGCTCAGGCCAGGCGACGATCGACCGCGAGCGGGCCGTGCAGGCGGTCCGACGCTGGCCGGGCTCGAGCGCCGAGCAGCTCGCGATCGGCTGGATAACGTGAGTCACGAGACGGTCATCGTGGAGGCCCTGGACCTCACGGAGTGGGTCGATACGGGCCGGACTCGTGTCCGCTACCGCCGGGTGTCGCAAGACCTGCTCATGGACGAGCTCAGGACCGAGATCCTGGGGCGCCGTGAGCGCATGGGGGCTGCTCCTCGCGCGGCCCCGGCCGGAGTGGACCGCGGGCAACTCGAGCTCCACTGGGGTGCTGGATGATCGACGCGCTACGGCTCGCAGATCGCCTGATCGCCGTGCTCGGCTACCTCCTCGAGCTCGGATCCACGCTGATCGTGGCCGGCAAGGCGACCGAGGAGGCTCCGTCTCTCGTCCCGGCCGTCCTCGCTCCGCCGAATCCCTCCCTCCCGGTCTACATCCCCCGATGAGGCGCGCCGCGAGGCGAGACCGCAACGAGGCGGAGATCGTCCGAGCCCTCGAGCAGGTCGGCGCGAGCGTCCAGCGCCTCTCGGAGCGGGGCGTCCCGGATCTCCTGATCGGGTGGCGCGGCCAAAATCTACTGCTCGAAATCAAGGAGCCGCTCGGGCCGCGGACGCCGCCGGCCAGAACCGGGCTCACCGATCCGCAGACTGACTGGCATCTCGCCTGGCGCGGCCAGGTCGCAATCGTCCGAGACGTCGCCGAGGCCCTCGAGGCGATCGGCGCCACCCGCCCGCACTCCTGACCTGGCCTCAGCGCGGCACCGAATCTCGGTGACGAGACGGGAGAAATGTCCGCCCTCGGAGCTACCCCTCCGCCTTGTGACGCCCCCTCCAGCGCTTAGCCGCCTTGCGCGGCCGTAGAGCAGCGATCTCCGGCCAACCCCGACAGCGCCTCGCCCTGCGATCTCCTCTTACGCCGACCCAGATAGCCCGTCAACAGTCAGATTCGACGATTTCCAGCCGTTACAACCGATTCGCCCGGAAATCCCACGCTTCCCCGTGGGAACAACGGCCAAAATCAGCGAAAAACGTCCAGATACTCCAGAATCCTCAATTATGGGCCAAAAGGTCACAGTGATATATCAAGGCGTGGCGGTGTCTGGTACGGCAGCCGTGGCCGATGCTAGCCTCTGGCGCATAACCTATCGTGATGGAGAGGGATCTCCCGTGATCTGGCTCTCGCTCGCGCTCGCAGCTCTGGCGCTCGTCACCGCCGGCTTGACATCGCGCGTCATCGCGCTCGAGCGCCGCGCTGGCGTCAAGCCTTCCTACCATCCGTCCCCGGGGCTAGAGGCGGTAGCCAAACGCGCGAAACCCAGACGGCAAAGACTGCCGCCGAGCGCGTCCGACATCGCCCACGCGCGCCCAGAAACGGGAGACAGCGGATAAGAACGACATGTCCGAAAAACCACGAGGTATCAACCGCTACCCAAAGCACCACGCGAAGAACACGCCAGCCGAGAAACTCGCCAAGCTACGGGCAAGCGCCGCGGAGATGCGAAAAAGTATCCCAAAACGCGCGAAACGATTTGACGCAAAAATGGAAGCGGCCTTCTTCGCCGAGTTGAGCAAGGTGCCGAATGTGGCTGGCGCAGCCGCGAAAGCCGGGATCTCGCTCACAGTCGTTTACAAGCGCCGCAAGATCGATGTCGCCTTCGCCGAGCGCTGGGAGGAAGCATTCGCGACAGCGACGGCGCGGCTGGAGAAGGAAGCGGTACGGCGCGCTTACGAGGGCGTCCTCGAGCCGATATTCTGGAGGGGCGAGGTGGTGTACCAGGTGCGCAAGTACAGCGACCGGCTGCTCGAGCGTTTGCTCGAGGCGCACCACCCGGCCCATCGGCACCGGCATGAAATATTCGGTGGCGGACTCGAGGGCGCGCAGCCTAGCGATATCGAGGACCGGATCGGCGAGCGACTAGACGAGCTCGCGAAGCGCCTGCGTGTCGTCGATCCCGGCATGTCCGAGGCGCTCGAAATCGAGGCGGTCGCAAAGCGCGAGCGCGACGAGGAGCCGGGTGGCAGTGGCGGCGCTGCGGCCTAGGGGCCGGCCGTGGAGCTACCGGCCGGAGGTCTCCGCGGCCTTTGCGCGCCTCGTGATCGAGTACGGTCTCTCGCGCAAGCGGGCCGCGGCGGTGCTCGGATTCTCGCCGAGCGCCGAGAGACGCTGGCGTCTGGCGATCCCAGAGCATCGCGCCCTCCTCGAGCGCCTCGAGGCGGAGCGGCGCAGGGAGGCGGACGCCGAGGGCTTGCGGCTCCGCGTACTCATCGCGCAGTGATCCACGAGTCCTCGCTCGCTGAACGTCTCGCGCTCGATCCAGCGGCGCGTCGGGACTTCTTCCGCGGGCTCGACGCCGAGGAGCTCGGCCAGCTCGAGAAGGACTGGCGCTTCTGGGGTCGCCCGGAGCAGCAACCACCACCGGGCGCGTGGCAGACGTGGCTCCTCCTCACTGGCCGCGGATGGGGTAAGAGCGCGACGCTTGGCGCCTGGGCGAATCTACGTGCGGGCGCGCAGCCGGGGGCGTGCGGTGGGATCGTCGCTCGTACCGCAGCGGACGTCCGCGATGTCCTCGTCCCCGCGATCATCGCGTGGGCGAAACCGCGGAACCCTTGCCTGTACCTCCACCACTCGAGAACGATCCGCTGGGCGAATGGAGCGCGCGCTCTGTGCTTCTCGAGCGAGCAGCCCAACCAGATCCGAGGCCCGAATCTCTCCTGGGCGATCGGCGACGAGCTCGCGACGTGGAAGCAGATCAAGGACGAGCTCGGCGGAACGGCCTGGGATAACCTGCAATATGCGACGCGCAAGTCATCGGCCGGGATCGAGCCGCAGATCGTCGTGGCGACTACTCCGCGGCCGCTCGACCTGATCCGCAAGCTGACGACGGACACCTACGCCGTACTTACGCGCGGGCGCATGGAGGAGAATCAGGCGAACCTCTCGGCACCCGTCGTCGATATGCTCCGCGCTCGCTACGGCGGCACGCGCCTCGGGCGCCAGGAGCTAGACGGCGAGCTCCTCGACCGATACGAGGGCGCGATCGTCTCGCCCGAGATGATTGCCGCCGCGCGCATCCCCTGCGCCGATCCGGCAGAGGCACTGCGCGCGATCCGGCGCGTGCGCGGGGGCGTCGGGATAGATCCGGCCGGGAGCGTCACGAACCGTAGCGATAAGACCGGGATTGTCCCCGCGTTCACGGACGATTCTCGGCCGCCTCACCTCTATGTCTTGCCTCCCTCGACAGGCCGCTACTCGCCGCGGGGATGGGCGCTCAAGGCAGAGCACGAGCGGGCGCGATGGGATCTCGAGTTCATCGTCGTGGAGCGCTACGGCGGGGATCTTGCGCGCGAGGTGATGCTCGGCGCCGGCGTCGCCGGGAAGCTCTACGACGTTGCGGCCGCGCAGGGTAAGCATGTTCGATTCGAACCGCTAGGCGGGCTCTATGAGCAGGGGAGGGTCCACCACGTTGGGCCGCCCGAGGCGTTCGCGGAGCTCGAGGATCAGGTCTGCGCGTTCACGCCGGAGGCGTACCAGGGAGAGACGTCGCCGGATTCGGCGGATGCTCTCGTTTGGGTCGCGCATCGGCTCGGACTCTTCCGTGCCGCGCGAGAGATCCGCGTGAGCTAGCGCTGGTACGGCGGGCGCCTCTGGCGGACCCTCGGGCCTCGACCCTTCCCCACACGCTCCCGGGCCGAGATCCGCACGGCCAGCGGGGCGCCCCGCCGTTGGTGGAGAATTGCCAGAGATGCCCTAGGGTGTCAATATCTGCGCGAGTAGAGGGGGAGTAGCATGAGTCCAGCACTGCGCGCGAAAATAGATTCTATCGCCACCGAGCTGCTCGAGTCCGAGCCAACGCGGGACTCGGTAATCGAGGCGCTCGAGGAGCTTGTCCGGCTATCGGCGCGCGTCCTGGGCGCGAGGCTTTGCGCCTCCTGCTCCGATGCGGTCGCCTCGGCTGCCGCCCCCGATGAGGCGCCGGCCGAGGAGGGCTAGCCGGTGGGCGCGCTCAAGCGGCTGGGCCTGGCTTTAGCCTTCGGCCGCAAGGCCGCATCCTTCTCAGCCGATACTATCGCCGCCCTGCTCATCTCACAGAACACGAGCGACCCGCCGGAGCGCCTCTCGGACGGCTTCGCTTCGCTCGTTCGCTGGGGGTATCAGCGCTGCCCGTTCGCCTGGCGCGCAATCAATGATATCGCCGATGGCGGCGCTGGCGTCCCGATCGGAGTCTTCGTCGGGGACCGCGAAGTCCCGGACCATCCCTTCGCGCGGCTCCTGCGCGCGCCGCATCCACGGGCCTCGGGCTCGAGGTTTCGCGAGCGTGTCCTGCGTGACTACCTGATCGCGGGCGATGTCTACATCCGGCCCGTGGCGCCACTCGATCGTGGCGAGCCTATTGCGCTCCTGCGCTGGCGCCCCGATTACGTTACGCCGCGGCGCATCCGGCAGGCGGGGATCGCGGCGACCGAGTACATCTACGATCCTGGCGACGCCTCCGCACGGGCGACTCTCATCGTGCGCGATGACGATGACCGCCCCGAGATGATAGGCCTGCGCTACGACGACCCGCTAGACGACGCCTCTGGCTTCTCGCCGCTTCGCGCCGCGCGTTCAGCACTCGAGCGATACAACCTCGCAGAGTGGTGGAACGCTCAGCTCATCCGCAACGGGGCGCGGCCATCCGGCGTGCTCTCGGTCGAGCGCTCAAAGGATGACCCAGGCGTGCTCGATCCCGATACGAGGGAGCGGGTGAAGCAGGAGATCCAGGCCAAGCTACTCGGGCCAGCGAACGCCGGCCGGGTGGGTCTATTCGAGGGCGGGCTCAAGTGGCAGACCACAGGGCTATCGCCTGCGGACATGGAGTGGAGCGAGAGCACGCGCGAAGTCGCGCGGCTCATCGGAACCGCTCTCGGATACCCTCCGTTCCTCTACGGCATCCCGGGCGATAACACCTATTCGAATCAGCGCGAGGCGCGTGTCGCGCTCTGGGAGCAGACGATTATTCCACTTGTCGAGGGACGCATGAACGAGATTGCCTCGGCGCTCGCTCCGCGCTACGGACTGCGCGCCGGCGATCTCCGGGTCGTCCCGGACTGGGGCTCGGTATCCGCGCTCGCGCTCCGGCAGGAGCGGCAGTGGGAGCGGGTGCGCGGCGCCGACTGGCTCACGCCGAACGAGCGGCGCGTCGCGACCGGATACGATGAGCGGCCAGAGGCGGAGGCGGACCAGCTTTACATCGAGGCGTCGCTTGTGCCGCTCGCGCTGGTCGATGAGCTCTCGCGGAGCGGCGAGGAGACGCGCGAGGGATTCGCGGCGCACCTTGAGCGGCGGGGCTGGACGCGCGCGGCCGCGATTGTCCTCGCCGATACGGCGTTCGAGCAGGCGGCTTGACCGTGGCGAAGAGGAAAAAGCACGAGCGGCCGAGTTACCTGAAGAGGCCGATCCTTGAAAAGGACAAGATGCACGCTGCCCGCGCACTGGTTGGGTGCGCATGCGGTGGATCGTATAATGACCCTTGCAAGGAGGCTAGATCCGGGGCCTTATGCTTGACGCTTTGGTGGGAGACGTTCGAGCACACGGAAACAGGCCGGAGACTGATTGGACATTTCCGCGACCGGCTGGCCGCTGGTGCTCTACGTAGAGCGCAACCCGGGTGGCTCGGTGAGGAGTTAGATCACATCAAGGATCTCGAGGAGATGGCGCGTTGGTTCGTTGAGTCAGTGGCATCTTTTGAATGAGTGCTTCCATCATCATTATCCGAGATGCGAAGGCCGATCGTGACCGCCGGCGCTCGCTTCGCTACGCGCTCGCGATCCGGACTCGGATCGGGCACGAGCGCGGGCTCCAGCGCCGATCGGGGGCGCTACTCGCCGCACAGGCCCGGCGCGCCGAGTCGCTGATCCTGTCGGGCGGGCTCGAGGCGCTTGCCGATTCGCTCGAGCGCGACCGCCCCGGGCTTGCCAGGCTGATCTCCGCTCGGACCCTGGTAGCTGGCCGCGACTCGATCCGTGCACTCCGTAGCCTCGTCGAGAAGGATCTCGGCCCCGCGGATGAACTGCTCCAGGATTTCGTCGCACAGCTGGGGCTCGCGAAGAGCAAGTCGGTAACGAAGACCACGATCGAGCTCGCGCGCCAAGCGCTCCAGGAGGGCGCGGCCGAAGGACTTCCCGAGCGGGAGATCGCCCGGGCAGTCGCCAGTACGCTCTCATCATCGGTCGCCTTCCGCGCCGTCACGATTGCCCGGACGGAGATCGGGACCGCGAGCGCCTGGGCGGATCAGGCTTACGCCGAGCACTCCGGGCTCACGCTCGTCAAGGTCTGGCTCACGGCGCAGGACGGGGGGCCACGGCACCCGAGCGACCCGGAGCTACACGGGCAGGAGCGGGAGCTCTCGGAGCCGTTCGATGTCCGCGGCGCTGCGATGATGCACCCGCTTGATCCGGCGGGGCCGGCGGAAGAGGTAATCAATTGTCGCTGCGCAGCCGGTTACGATCCGGTGTAATTTCGCGCGCTTGCGCAGCCATAAATTGCGCGCCTGAAAACTCACGCTAAAGCTCTCCGGTAGATGCAAGGCGGCGGGAGCAAGATCGAGCGGCGCTCGTTCGCGTTCGACGTCAAGGAGTCCGGCGAGCCGCCGGGAACCTTCGAGGGCTACGCTTCGGTCTTTGGCGTCCTCGATCACGGAGGGGATATCGTCAAGCGTGGCGCGTTCAAGCGCTCGCTTCGCGAGCTCAAGGACCGCGGCAAGAAGCTCAAGATGTTCTATCGGCACTCGGAGCCGATCGGCGTCTTCGACGAGGTCAAGGAGGACGCACGCGGGCTCTTCGTCCGCGGCCGCCCGCTTGTCGAGGACGTGACGCAGGCCCGAGAGGCCGCCGCGCTTGTCCGCGCCGGCGCAATCGACATGCTGTCGATCGGGTTCATCACGCGCGAGGCGAAGCCGGACAAGGACGGGCACCGGATTCTCCTGGACGTCGATCTTGTTGAAGCGTCGATCGTACCGCTCGGGATGAATCAGGAGGCGTTCATAACGGCCGTCAAGTCCGCGGACGAGCTTCTCGGGTCTCGCGAAGCGCTCGAGGCCGAGCTCGCTGCGCGGGGCTTCGATCTTGAAATGACCGTTCGCATCGCCGACCTCGTCTCGGCCGGCTTCGCCGCGAAGCTCGCGGATGACGGAATGCTTAGCCACTTCGTTGAGGCGGCCGCACGCGCGGCTGCCACTTTGAGAGGGGGAATCAATGTCTGACATCGCCACGGCCTACAAGGCCATTCAGGATCTCGGGGCGGCCTTCGAGGAGTACAAGAAGGCGAACACAGCGGCGCTCGACGAGATCCGCAAGCGCGGAGATGTGCTCGGCGAGACGGCGCAGAAGCTCGAGCGGATCGATACCGTGATGGAGAAGGCGAGCCAGATGAAGGAAGCCCAGGAGCGCCTTTTCGCCGCGACTGCGACTGCGGCGGGCGGAGCCGACCCGAAGGCCGACCCTGCCGAGGTCGAGTATGCGGGATACCTCCACGACTACATCCGGCGCGGCATCGAGAACAGGCCGGACCTCGCCGGCAAGCTCTACGAGAAGCGTAAGGAGGTCAAGCGCCTCTCTTCGCTCTCCGACCCGGACGGCGGCTACTTCCTCGGGCACGACCTGCTTACTGGAGTCGTCCAGTCAGTCACCGAATCTTCTCCGATGCGTGCGATCGCTAACCAGTTCACGACATCGCAGCACGCGGTCAAGGGTCGGCGCCGCACGGGCCGCGCAACCTCCGGCGGATGGGTCGGCGAAACCGATGCGCGATCGACGACAGGGACGCCGCAGGCTGGCGAATACGAGATCATCTGCCGCGAGCAGTACGCCTACCCAGAGGCGCCTCAGAACCTCCTCGACGATGCGCAGTTTGCGGTGGAGACGTGGCTCAGCGAACAGGTCGCGGAGGAGTTCGCGGTCACAGAGAACACCGCCTTCGTCAACGGCAACGGCGTCCGGCGGCCGCGCGGTTTCATGACCTACCCCGCGGGGACCGATCCGATCGCCGGGCAGATCGAGCAGGTCAGCACGGCGACGAACGATGTTTTCGCCGCCGTCGATCTCTTCTCGCTCCAGGGCGCGCTCAAGGAGCCCTATCAGCGCGGCGCCTCGTGGGTGATGAATCGCGCTGTGCTCACCGCGATTCGCAAGTTCACCGAGAGCTCGACGTCAAACTACCTCTGGCAGCCAGGGCTTCTGCTTGGAATCCCGAACACGATCCTCGGCCAGCCCTATCAGCTCTTCCAGGACATGCCGAGCGCGCTCACCGATGGCTTGCTCATCGCCGCCTACGGGGATTTCAAGCAGGGATACCTGATCGTCGATCGCGCGGGAATCTCCGTACTTCGCGACCCGATCAGCAACAAGGGTTTCGTCGGCTTCTACACCACGCGGCGCGTCGGTGGCGATGTCGTCAACTTCGAGGCGATCAAGATCCTCAAGATCCAGTAATCGCCGGGAGGGAATGAGAAATGCTCGCAGAAATCCATAACGCCATTACGGCGAAGCGCTCGCACAGTCCGGTTGACGCCACGGCCGACGCGGTCGGTGTGATCGTCGATCTCCAGGGGTACGAGGGCTGTGTTTGGCTGATCGCGTCCGGCGTGCTCACGGGCGGCGGGTTTACGCCGCTTGTCGAGCATGGGAACGACCCGGGGCTATCCGACGTTGCGGCGGTCGTCGATGCCGATCTGCTCCCGTCTGGTACAGGGCAGGAAGCCGCGGCGGCATTCACGAGCGCGGGCACGGATGACAACCAGGTTCGCAAGATCGGCTACCGTGGCAACAAGCGCTACGTCCGGCTCACGCTCACGGAGACGGGGACGGTCACGGTCGGGCTCATCTCTTCGATCTGCGTGCTCTTCCGCTCCGCCCGCGTGCCTGCTGCCCAGCCGACTGCGTAAGGATGGTGGCAAATGCTCGGAGTTTCCGAGCTCTTCTCGGCGTTCCTGGTCGAGCGCTCGATCTCTCCGGTGCGGGTGCGGACGGCTACGATTGTCGGAGAAATCAACGATATGCTCGGCTTCGATGTCGCGACGTACCTCATGGCGAGCGGCACAATATTGGCCGGTGCGGCAACGCCGTTGATTGAGCACGGCAACGATCCGTCGCTCACGGACGCCGTGGCCGTAGAGGATCCCGAGCTTCTACCTTCTGGGGTGAATCAAGAAGCACTCGCGACGTTCTACACGTCATCCGATGACCAAGTGCGGAAATTGTCTTATATCGGGTCGCGCCGTTTCGTGCGGTTGACGCTGTTCGAAAGCACGAGTTGGTCCGGGAATGACTACTCCGCCATCTGCCTCAAGCACCGCCTACCGCGCCCGCCGGCGGTGCAGCCGTGAAAGCGGATCGCGTGAGAGAGCTTCGGCCGACGGCGCAACGCCAGGAGCTGCGCAAGCTCCGCCTCGTATCCGACCTCATGCTCTCCCGCGGCGGCGTAATGGTCGCCTCGTTTCGCGCCGGCGAGATCCTCGATCTGGCTGCGCTCTTGCTTGCCCTCGGGCTGGCCGAGCCGATCGGGCCAGGCTCGTCGCCGGAGCTCGAGAGCAAGGGCTAGGGGGCGACGCCGTGGCCGATCTCGCCACGCTCGCGCAGCTCAAGGACTACATCGGGGAGGCGGGGAGCGGGGAGGATACTACGCTGCAATTCGTTCTATCGGGCGTCTCGGAGGCGATCCAACGCGAGGCGGGGCGCGCGCTAGCGACTCACACGGTGGATCTGGAGACGCACCGCGTAGGGACGAGATCCGAGACCCTCCTACTCCGTGATCGACCGCTGATCGCCGCGACCGAGCCCGTTGTCGTCTTCCTCGATGACCGGGGCTTCACGTTCGCGGCCGCGGCGGTTGATACGACGCTCGATCAGGTCGCGTTCGCCGAGCACGATCTCGCGACGGCAGACGGGCCGATGCGTATCTACGCCCTCGGCTCCGGCTCGACAGTCCCGGCGGGGCTCACGGCGCGCACGGTCGATTACTGGGTCATCCGCGCCGATGCCGATACCGTCGCGCTCGCCTCGAGCGAGGCCGGGGCGCTGGCCGGGACGCGGATCAATCTAACGTCGCAGGGCGCGGGGACGATCGCCGTAGTCGGGCCGCGGCTCGAGGACCGGCTAGACGTCGATCTACCGATCGGGGTCGCCAGGCGCAGGACCGGGGCGGCCTTCGATCCAGGTCTCTACCTTGCGTCGTACTCCGCGGGATACGGCACGGCCGGAGGCTTGCCGGATGATCTCGAGATGGCGACGATTAAACAGGCGGCGTTCGAGGCGCGAAACACAAAGAAGCGGGGCGTCCTGGGGTCGCGCAGAACGCAGGTCGAATCGGCAACGGTGCAGGAGTACCTCATCGACGATTGGGCGCCTGGCGTGCTCCCAATCGTTCGCCGATACCGCGGCGCAGGGCTCGGGTAGATGGCATCCGTCGAAACGGTCAATCTCACGCTTTCCGCCGGTGCGAAGCAGCTTCTATCGGACGTCTCCGACCCGAAGGCGGCCCGTGTGGCGATGCTCCGCGCCGTAGGGCTCCGGACTCAATCCGTCGCGCGACGCGATTTTCTCTCCGGGCCGCGCTCCGCATCTAGGCTCGGCGTCGTATCTGGCCGCCTCCGTCGCTCGGTGATCGTCGATGAGCGCAAGCTCCCGCGTGCGGTCAACGTCGGCTCGGATGTGATCTACGCATCGGTCCACGAGTTCGGCGCGATCATCAAGGCGAGGAGCGCTCCGTTCCTCGTGTTCACGCCCCGGGGCTCCAAGCGGTTAGTTCGCACGCAGCGAGTCACGATCCCCGCGCGGCCGTTCCTCGCGCCGGCCGTCGAGAAGGTATTCCCGGTCGAGGCCGAGCGGCTCGCGGAAGCCGCGATCAGGGCGTTTCTCAGGTGAGCGCCTGGGGCGAGGAGCTTGACGCTTTGATCGCGCTCGTTAGGGGCGTCGCGGGTCTAACGCTTCCCACCGGCGAAGCGGGTGCGGAGCGCCGGGCGGGACCATCGGAGGAGCTTAGCGTGAGCGCGATGCCTCATCTCTTTGCGCATTCGCCGGCGTCGCGGGAAATTCAGCTCGATTTCCGGCAGCGTGAGGTCAGGACGACCTACACGCTGGAGCTATGGGCCGAGGCGACACAAGAGCAGATGTCGGGGCATCGAGACGGCATCAAGACCGCGATTGAGGCGGATCGGACGCTCGGGGGGCGTGTGCTCGATCTCCACCTTGTTGAGTCCTTGCTTCTCGAGACTGGCGCGACGGCGCCGGAGCCTCGGCGAAGAGTTCTCGCGCTCGAGGTCGAGACGTTGCGCGAGGAGGGATAGCCTGGATGGCGACCGCTCAGCAGGCGCAGGACGCAATCGCCGCGAAGCTCGAGGCGACGCTCCCCTCGGGGACGACGCCTACGCGGATGGCGACCGATCTATCGACCGATCTTCAGCCGGTGCCGGCGGGGAAAACGCGCTACCAGCTCAAGGCGTGGGCCGGGCCGCGGAGCGAAGTCGGCGACTCGAATCTGATTTACCGCCCCGTCCTCGATATCCTGATGAGGGTCCACTACCACCTTGGCGCGGGCGAGGCGGAACGGACCTGGACAAGCGGGTCGATGCATTCCGCACTCGAGGCGATCCTCGATCCCGGATGGTGGCTAACGATCTCCGAGGTCTTCTACCTCGATTCCTTCCCGGGGCTCGAGGAGACGGATGTTTCGAGAGTCGGGCGCGTGATTACTTTTCAATTACGAGCTAGGGTTACGGTCGATCCGAACGCCTAGCCGAGAGGGGAGAGAAGATGGCGAAGCTCAATGAGGGAATCGGACTGGTTGTCGGCGTGCAGAGCGCCGAAGGAACGATCAATCCCGAGGTGCAGGTCGCGACGATCATCGCGAACACAGACGACGGCTCAGTGCTCTCCGCAAATGAAGCGCTCGGCGTCCCGATCCGCGACGGCTCGCTCCGCTTCGACATCGGGCGCGTAGAGGACGAGAACCCGGTCGTCCCGGGATCATTCACGAGAACTCCGGGGTCGTTTCTACGAGCCGAGGTTTCTACGTTCCAGTTCGACCTCGCCATCAAAGGCTCCGGTAAGACGAATGGGAACCCGGTCCTCGCCGGAGACTTCAACCTGCGCGAGGCGATGGAAGCGCTCCTCAAGGGTGCCGGAATCATTCGCGGGACTCCGACGACATCGGCGACGCCTTATGTTTTGGGAGGCGCATCTGTCCTCACGTTCAAGGTATGGCGCCGCGATAGCGCCTTCACCGTGCAGGACTGCCGGATCAAAACAGTCTCATTCAAGCTGACTCCCGGAGGGATAGTCATTGCAACGTTCACCGTTGCGCCTGGCGCAGTCGCACTCCGAGATCCCGATACGTTCCCAACGTCGATTAGCTACGGAAGCCTGCTCTCGACGAAGGCGCCGGTACTGCAAGGCGCCGCCGCGCAGTGGGCCGCTGGAACTGTTCGCGGATTTCTTTCCGGCACGCTCACGATCGATAACGAGTTCGAGGAATTCCCCGACTCGAATGCGACGACGGGCGTGATCAATGAGATGACCGGCCGTCGGATCTCTTGGAGCGGCCCATTCTACAATGATGACACTAGCGATACGCAGGACTTCTCGAACCTCATACGAGAATCGACATTCGCAAATGCAGATATGAGATTCGAGCTCGGGACTGCGCAGCCAGGCGTAGGCGCAATCAACAACTCGCTCAGATTCGAGCTCGAAGAGCAGGTCGTTACTGCGCAGAAATTCAGCGAGCAGGCCGGCAAGGTCGTCTGGGATCTCGAAACCTACGCCACGAAGGCGGCATCTGCGAACGGCGAAGCGGTTATTACGAGCAGATAATCGCCCGGGGAGGGCCTCAATAGATGGCCCGGGACGCTCGGGCAAATATCGAAATCACCGCGACCGATCGCACGAAGGGTGCGGTCGATTCCGCGCGCAAGGGCTTTGCGGGATTCGCGGATAACCTACGTCTAGGCGTCGTCGCCGCGGCCGGGCTCGCCGCGCTCGCGCTCGGCAAGGTCGCCTCCATATTCGGCTCGGTCGTCGAGGCGGCGGCCGAAGAAGAGCGCGCGATTGCGAAGCTCAACCAGGCGCTCTCGGATCTTGGGCCGCACGCCGATCGGGTAAGCCGCTCGCTCATAGCACACGCCGCGGCGCTCCAGCGCCAGACGACGTTCGGCGACGAGTCCATTATCGCCGCAGAGGCGATGATCGCGTCCTTCGTCAAGGAGGAGGGCGCGATAAAGGCCGCGACCGAGGCGACGGTTGATTTCGCAGCAGCGAAGGGGATCGACCTCGTAGGCGCGGCAGAGCTCGTCGCGAAGTCGCTCGGGTCATCGACGAACGCGCTCGCCCGCTACGGTATCCAGGTCGAGGGCGCGGTCGGATCCTCGCAGCGCCTCGAGAGCCTGACCTCTGGGATCGCGCGTCTCTTCGGTGGGCAGGCCGCGGCGCAGGCCGAGACGTTCTCTGGGGCGATCGGGCAGCTAAGGAATGCCTTCGGCGATCTACTCGAGATACTAGGCCGGGCGGTGATCGAGAACGAGGGAGTCCGGCGCACGATCGAGGCGCTAAAGGCTTCGGTCGTCGATGGCGCGCTCGCCTCTGCGGCGCTTACCGCTGGGCGGGCAATCGGGACTATGCTCACGGCGGGGGCGAGTATTGCGCAGGCGCTCGCCCCTGTAGCCGAGCGGATCATCAAGACGACGGCAGTAATCGTCGAGTTCGGCGCCGGGGTGATCCGCTTGGCGGAGGTTCTCGGCCGCACGCTCGCCAATGCTGTTGCCTCACTCATGGGAGAGCTTGGGCCGCTCGCCGCGGTGATTCTCAAGGTAGCCGAGGTGGCCAGCAAGCTCGTCGCGTCGGGCGCGGCGTCGGTCGCAAGCCTCGGCGATCTTGCGGCTTCGGCGCTCGAGGCCGAGCAATCGCTCGGCGCGAAGCTATCCGCGGCAATCGCGCGAGCAAATGGCGCGCTAGAGGATCTCGGCGGACTGACTCCCGAGATCGCCGCCGGGATGAGCTCGCTCGCCGATGCGGCCGATCGGCAGGGCGAGGCGCTGCGCAGATCCTCGGATAACGTGCAGGGCCTTTTTGACGCCTTCTCCGCTGGGCGCGCGACGACAGAGGAGGTCCGAAGCGGCCTGGCGGATCTGGCGACCGAGGCCGAGCGGGTCGCGACGCTATCCTCGGCGCTTGCCGACGCGCAGGGGGCACAGGCTAGCGGAGCGTCCGCTCTACAGTCGCAGGTCGAGGCGCTTGTCCAGGGCTTGCGTGCGCAGGGTGCCTCGAGTACGGATGCTCGCGCGGCGCTTGATGCACTTCACGAATCGGCCGACGGATTCGCTTCAGGGGTTGAGCGGATCTCGGGGGCACAGTCGGCGCAGGCGGCTGCGGCTCGGAGCGTCGCCGAGGCGCTCGCCGGCACGGATGCCGCGCTCGATAGCGCGGGGGCTTCCTCCGCGGCGTTCGATTCGCAGCTCGACTCGTTACTCGTTACAGCTCGCGGATCGGCCGGGACGTTCGCCGAGCTCTCGGCCGAGGCCGAGAAGCAGCGCAGGGCATTCGGAGAGAACGCCGCGGCGATGCGCGCGCTAGTTGAGCAGATGGCCTCCGGTGCCGTCGGGTCACGGGAAGCGGCTGCGCGATTCCTCGAGCTCCGCGGTGCGATGATCGGCTTGACCGGGGCCGCGGCCGATGTGGAGGCGGCGCTAGCCTCTGGCCTCTCTGCTCTCGTCGCGACGCGCGCCGCGGCATCGGGCGCTACGGACGCGATCGACCGCTACGCAACGGCCGTGCGCGGGCAGGGCGCGGCGGTACGCGCGGCGACCGAGGCGGTGATCGTATCCGTCGCCGAAACGAAGACGAGCGAGGCGTCCTATGTGGAATTGATCGCGAGCGTCGAGCAGCTTAGCTCCGCGCTCAGCGTCTTCGTCTCGAGTGGCGCGGCCGCGGCGATGTTGACGAAGGAGCAGGCGGAGCAGACCGGGGCGCTTAGCGAGGAGATGACTGACCTACTCGCCGGACTTCGTGACGGCTCAATCGGACTCGGGGAGTTCAAGGCGCGCCTCGGCCTGGCGATCCCGCTTCTCTTCGAGGCGGGCGCGGCGTCGGTCGCTATCGCGAAGGGCTTCGATGGCCTCGGAGATTCAAGCTCTCGACTGAACGCCCTACTCTCTACGCTCGGCACCGGCGCAGACTCGCTCGCAGGGGCGCTCCGCGCGCAGGGCGAGGCGTTCGCCGGATCGGTCCAGGGCGTAGCCTCGCTCGCCGCGCAGGCGTCGGCCGGCTCCGCCCCGGTCGAGCGCCTCGGGGAATCGATCGGCTCGCTCATCGCGCAGTCTCAGGGGATGGCGAGCGCGGGCCGCTCGCTGACCGATGCGATCGCCTCGCAATCCTCTGAGGCCGGCCGGATGCGGGATTCGGTCGCGGCGCTCCGGGCCGAGATCGCGGGCGGGGTATCCGATACGGACGTGCTTCGGGAGCGCGTGCTCGGGCTCGCGGCCGGCGCCGCGGCACTCGCCGGGTCGTCGAATCGGGCGACCGGGGCGCAGTCGGCGCAGACAGTCGG
>Ga0209751_10000699_pt1 | contig 35741 bp, 32 predicted proteins | sample RifCSP13_1_FD_184019 | JGI IMG/M metagenome (GOLD analysis project Ga0209751, IMG submission 184019) | Soil microbial communities from Rifle, Colorado - Rifle CSP2_sed 13_1 (SPAdes) (version 2) | ecosystem: Environmental > Terrestrial > Deep subsurface > Rock core/Sediment | place: Rifle...
GGCGGGGGCGGCGGCAGACTGAGACTGGCCTCTTTCCTTAGACGAAGTCTGCCTTGCCCCCTCCCCAACCTGAGAGATTTCCTAATCTACCTCACCGTGGTGCTGATCTGTTTCACCGAGCGGTGGTACAGCCCTGTTTCTACTGCAGTTGGCCTGACCTGAGTCGCTAATTCAGCGGGCCTTCATGCCCACAACCTTATTCGGCATCATCGCCACGAACAACAGAGTGTCGTCTTTAGCAATGCGAAAGTCGCGTATTTCCAGATCCAAGAAAGGAACCGGATATGAGGTAAAAGTCTTGGTCTCGGGATCAAATTTCACCATCACATCCTGATGCCAGGTAGAAAGCCAGATTTTATCGTCCTTCGTTACCTCTAAAGCATAAGGTTGAGGTCGTATGCCAGGCATCAAGTATTCCGTCATCTTTTCCGTCTTCGGATCAAACATTCCAAGCCGGTCAACAAGAAACTCGGTAAACCAGACTCGACCTTTTGAATCCGCTCGTACGCGCCGGACACCCGAGTTTTTTGTGGGTGTTGGATAATCCATGACCTTCCCAACCTTGGGGTCCAGTTTCCCCAGACTGCCGGTGCCGATGTTGGCAATCCAGATTACGCCGTCGTTGTCGATGTCGACCCCGTATGGATGAGCATCCTTTACCGGCACGTCATATTCCGTAAACTTCTCTGTCTCCGGATCGAAACGAGCGATCCGGTTGCCCTCATACTCCGAAATCCACAGGATGCCTTGAGAATCAAAGATCAAGGTGTGAGGGCCAGATTTCTTTTGCGGGAGCGGATACTCTTTAAACGCTTCGGTTACGGGATCAAATCTGACGATCTTGTTAGCTGGATCTAAATGAAGCCGCTCAGTAAACCAGACCTTGCCTTTCTTATCAACAACGATGCCGTGCGGAATGGAGTTGGGTGTAGGCGCGTCCCAGATTTTGAACTTGCCAGATTTGACCTCCAACCTTCCCATTCGTGAGCCATACGCGTCGGTAAACCAAATATTCCCGTCATTATCATAGGTGGCGGTGTGCGGCAGCGATTTCTGAAGTGGTATGTCCCAGGCAGTGTAGCGGACGTCAATGGGCCTGCCGCGCGTTGCCGGCAGCTTCTCGGCAGCATGATGGAGACTTGATTGAGGGGCAAAGGCGCTGGCAACGTATTCGATAAGCAGTTCTTCTTTGCCGTCGGGAACCTGCGCACCAAAGGCCATACGCATGTTGGCAGTAATCTCTCGCCACGCGCTTGTATTCCATTCTCCTGACACCATTTTTTGCAGCGTGTGGCAGCTGGTGCAATTTGAGACCAGCACCTCCTTCCCTTCTCCTTTCGGCAAGAGCGGCAAGATTTCCGCGCTGGTCAACTCTGAAGGATAAATAGCAGCTCGCTTAACTCGAAGATTCACTGGCGCCAAGGATTGGTCATTCGTTACCGTCTGCGCTGGACCTGTCCAGCCTCGACCGGCAACCATCAGTTCATACTCACCTGGTTCCAGGTCATTAATCTCATAACGCCCTTGCGCTTGAGACAAAACGTAAATGCTGCAACCCGTTACACGATTACGCGCTCTTACGAACACGCCTGGTAGTGGCTTGCCGGCTTTGTCGAGAATCTGACCGGCGATTTTGCGTTCGCCGGCATGACTGGACTGATTGCCCTTACTTATTCGCATGTAGCAGCAGTACCCGATTGCTGTAACAAGACTAAGGATAAGAAAACACCTAACTCTTGAATGCATGGTAGGAGTCCTCTGCTCAAAAAAAACAAACTCTCGCAACTTATGAGAGCAAATATTAATAGATACTAACGCGCCAGAAGCGGTAACGATCAGACAAGCCCAGGAAGCTGCTAGTGATCTTCCCGGCTTGAAGTCGCTACCGCTCGAATCTCTATTATCAGAAGATAAACTTCACACCAAATTGCAACTGGCGCGACGTTGTTGATGTTCTGGTAATCCGCCCAACATTCGGCGGAATAGTCCCGTCTTGGTCCGTAAACACGGTCACAACATCGGGTAGCGCAAAGTTTGCCCGATTGAACAAGTTGAAGGCCTCGGCCCTGAACTGCATCGTAAGCCGCTCTCCAATCTTATTGGTCTTTAAGAACGATAGATCAACCGTGAAAAGTCCCGGGCCAGTCAGCACATTCCGGCCGACGTTGCCGAATTGCCCAGCAGGGGGAGGCACGAATGCTGACGCACTAAAGTAATGCTCCACTCCTCCAGTAACCGCACTTTCCGGAGTCGCTCCTGGCGCCCAATCCGGCCTCTGGATGTTGTCAGTGTTCCCGTCGTTTGAGTTGTTAAAGCTAATGATCGGATTAAAAGGCGTACCTGAACGCGCGGTGATTATGCTATTCAGCTCCCATCCTCCGAGGAAAAGGTCTTGTACCTTGCGGGCACCGTGGGCCGATGATTCGGTTTTGTACGGCAGCTGGTAGATCGTATTGAGGGAAAAATTGTGGCGAACGTCGAATACCGATAAGCCACGGTCTGCTCGAAGGTTGTAAGGGTCTTGAGCGAATTGTGTTGATTCCAAAAAGTAAGCGCCGACCGCGTCAGAAGACGTGTCGATTGATTTCGATAATGTATAGGCCATTTGCATCTGCAATCCCTGTGCAAACCGGCGCTCCAGGTTAACCTGCAACGCGTGATAGTAAGAGTCACCGCTGTGCGTTGTCACACGAACGGGACCAAACGCCGGATTTCGCAGTGGGTTACCGCCCGGTGGAAATTGCTTTTCACCATCGGGCAGCAGCGTGAAGTTTGCCGATGTGTTCCGGTTGCTATTGGTTGGAAGGTGTATCCCTCGTGAACCAACGTAGGCAACGGTTGCGGTCAAGCTGCCGAAGAGCTGTCGTTGGCCGGTAAGGTTCCACTGCTGCACATAGGACGGTTGCGGATCAAACTCGTACGCCTCGAGCGCCACTAGGCCAGGGATGTCCCCAAGGCTACTAAATGCATTGGGAAAAGGTGGGAAAAATTCGGGAGGAATACCAAGCAATGCGCCAAGCGCTGGACCAAACGCAAAGCCAATTATGTCGAAAGGTGCCTGATTTGACATCTCGAAACGATAGCCCGCAGGATAGATTTGCGCGAAGAAGATTCCATAACCGCCGCGGAGGCTCGTCTTACCGTTGCCGAAAACGTCCCAGGCAAAACCAACCCTCGGGCCGAAGTTCTTCTTCGTGTTATTTTTGAAAAAAGGTAGCCCAACGGTTGATGCAGAATCGCGAAGATAGTCTCGAAGATTTGAAACCTTGTTGTTTGCTTCGGTCGGGCTTGTCATAGGTTCGTAGCGTAGCCCGAGATTGAGCGTCAGATTACTCCGCACTCTCCAGTCGTCCTGAAAATACCCGGCAAAGAGACTTGTTCTGATTCCGCGATAGACGTCGTTTGCAGTTGGTAGGGACGCCGCAAAAATGAAGTAACTCGCAGTCAAAAAGTTTTCATAGGAGCCGAAGATGAATGCCCCAAACGGAATGTTTGCCGATACGGCATTGAGTTGTATTCGGCGAAATGTAAAACCGAATTTCATGTTATGAGAGCCGCGAACATAACCAAGTTGGTCCGAGACCTCAAAGTTGTTGTTTACCAGGAAGCGTGGCACGAGTGTTCTATCCGATAGCGGCGAAAGACCTCCAAGATCCCTAAAGAGGCCAATCGCGATTGCACCGGGAACCCAGAAGAGGGACTCCGGGATTTGGACCACGTCAATCTCGTCGCCTTCGACTCTGGATCTGTTGAAAGCAAAACGCACATTGTTTATAAGATGCGGGCTGAATATGTGGGTCTCTCCCAAACCAACGTATTGGTTGCGCGCCTTAAGCAGCGAGTCTGTGTTCACGGTTTTTGGCTCGTCACGCTCGGAATCGTCGAACAAATACCTGGCGAAAAAAGTGTCCTTGGAGGAGATGTTGTGGTCACCGCGGATTAAGAAATAATCTTCGTCTATTCGTCCCGTATCACCGCGAGTAAAAATTCCCAGGCCGCCGCCCACATCGCCGCCATTCGGTAGGGGATAGAAGTCCAGATACGGCCTTATCGCCGGCGCCACGCCGCCCGGAATTGGTACTCCGTCAATTATGCCATTCCGAGCGGCCGCGGTTGGCACAAAGAAGGTATTTGTTTGAGCCAGCCGCTGACGCAAACCCTCGTAAGCGCCAAAGATGAATGTCTGATTTTTTCGTATCGGAGCTCCGATGCTACCGCCGAATTGGTTGCGTTTAAATGGCGGCACATCTGCCTTACCATCGTTGTCAAGGTCGACGGTATCGAAAACATTGCGCGCATCTAACGCCGAATTACGGAGGAACTCAAAGGCGGTACCGTGCACCTGATTGCCGCCCGACTTAGTAATCATGTTGACTATGCCGCCTCCGGCCCCGCCAAATTCTGCGCTATAGTTATTCGTCAACAACTGAAATTCTTGCACGGCATCAACTCCCGTGAATCCTCCGGCGACTGAACCGGGCGTCGTGTTCTGAACCTCATTGACAGAGGTTCCATCCAGCATGAAATTGTTAAAACTGATTCGACCACCGTTGATCGACATCTTCACAGTTCCGGTTCCAGAATTGATTTGCTGTGGGTCGGCCAGAAAGCCAGCATTGACTACCCCTATCTGCAGAGTGGCCAACTGCAACAGGTCGCGGCCATTGAGAGGTAATTCCTTAATCGTGCGCTCATTAACCAATGCGGAAACTTCCGATGTGGTCGTGTTGACGAGGGGAGCGTCCCCGGTAATCTCCACCTGTTGAGCAATATCACCGACTTTGAGACCTACATTAAGAACAGCATCGCGGCCAACTGTAAGCACAAGTCCCCGGTGGAGCTCTTTGGTGAACCCCTGCCGCTCCACTAATACTTCATATGGGCCTGGTGCCAATTCTGAGATCACGAATCTCCCGTCTTCGTCTGCGGTGACCGACCTGGCGATGCTCGTCTGAACATTTGTAGCAGTGATTTTCGCTCCCGGCACCTTGGCCCCATTCGGATCGGTAACTTCCCCAGAAATTGTGCCTGTTGTAGTTTGAGCCCGGCCGGGCATTGTTAACACAAGTAGAAGCAGCAGGCTCAACATACAGACTAAAACACTCTCGACATTTTCAAGGGCAATTCGCGGAATTCTCATGGCTACCTCCATCCAACTCTTTGACCCACGCAGCAGGGCCGTTTCAAATTAGGGTGTCATCGCAACTCGAAAGCCAGTACTGGCGTAACGAATCAACGGGTAGTTCCAGAGTCGAGCGGCGCACTGCATGCGTTGCGGTCCGCCGAACCAGGAACCGCCTCTAAGTGAACGCTTTTCGCCACTGCTGGGACCAGGCGGATTTGTTTCAGGTGAACTGGAGTAGTAGTTTTGGTCATAATAGTCGGCACACCACTCCCAGACGTTGCCGGCCATGTCATAGAGTCCATACTGGTTGGGCGGAAAGCTGCCAATTGGCGACGTATTGAGAAAGCCGTCTTTCTTTCGTATGCGGTCGTTATCAGATTCTGATCCGCAATTCGCCTGGTGGCGGCCGCCGCTGTCAAACTCCTCATTACCCCATGGATACTTCTGGCCCTCAAGACCTCCACGCGCTGCTTTCTCCCATTCAGCTTCTGTTGGCAAACGATATTTCTTACCCGTTTGCTGACTCAACCATTGGCAATAGGCCACGGAATCCTCCCAGTTAATTCCGACAACCGGATAGCCTGGTTGCTCCTTAAAATTTGCGAGGCTGGTTTCGCCATCAGGTGACCACTCTGCTTCCGGGTAGGAACGCCCAGTGGCATCACAAAAGGCTTTGAATTGGGCATTCGTCACTTCAAACTTTCCGATATAAAAGGCATCCACGTAAACACGGTGAACTGGTCTCTCTGCGCCCGTTAGTTCATTGCTACCCATCAGAAATGGGCCAGCATCTATCAGCACCATCTCTGCCTCTATCTGTGAAGGGTCAACCAACTTGACAGCTCTCTTAGCCTCTTCACTTATTGTCGAGGATGTATTCTGAGCACCTCCACTTTGATCGCACGAGAAGGAAAACGCTAAAAGTAGTAAGGAGAGAATGATTCGATGAATCTTCAACTTTATAAAAGGAGATCCGGAGCCCAAGACAAACACCCCCGTTATTTCAGCCTGGCGGAGTAATGAGTTGCGCTTCATCGAAACCGAACGCCGCAAGGTTAGCTCACAACAGCTTTTCTCTGGGCCGGAATAGCAACAAAAAATTGACTGCGCACTCGCTTAAAAAGATCATAATTGCAGACTGCAAAGAACAGGAGCATAACGACGCCTCCCAGCGCACCTTCGATATCTTCATTCAGCACGCGATAGGAGGCCACGCCATAGCCAGCAATCAGCGCAACTTGAACATAAAGGGCCAGGAGCAGATTGAAATAGGTTGGTTTCGACTTAACAATGAAAGCGAGATAGGCAAAGGCGGCGCTAGAAATGTAAAGATGACCGGGGGTGAGATAAGCTTCGAACCATTTTCGTTCCTGATAATCGAGTTCCTCAACTATCAGCATCTTTATCGCCACAGCAAAGGCACCCACTGCAATCCAACAAAAGATTGAATGGACGGAATACCATAGGAATCGAGCGAGCCGAGACTGACCAGTGAGGTAGCCGGTCCGGCGTACCCTGATAAGCACCCAACAGAAGAGGGCGATTGCCAGCAGAGTTATTAAAGGTACGTAAAAGTAGAAGTAGAAGAAGTTGACACGGTGCAGCCATCCCACGATAAAGTCGAAGTGTCTGCCAAATTCCCAAGTGTAATGATAATTCATACCATTCACGTCCTTGGGGCGTGCTCTAACCTTTTGAAAAGGGCCAAAGACTATCGAACTTCCGCCTATTGCGGGGGCCTCGATACCCAGTCTCCGGCTAGCTGATGTTCATGAGAGATTGGTTGCTTCGAGCTGGCTATTAATCGCTAATTGAACGGTCAGTCTGTACCATAGGGTTTTGCCATCTGTCAAGCATTTACAAGGCTTTACAGTCAGATCCCTAGTAACCCAGCGCGCAACCATCCTTCCTTGGGTCGGAGCCGCCGTATAGTGTTCCTTCCGAGATCAGGATCGCCTGCCCGCCACCGAATCCTTCTTCAGTTGAGGCAGACCTGATGTGGTGATTCATTGCGCAAAGCTGGGAACGTACGTTGTCAGCGATACCATCTTCAAGCGCTAGTTTACCGTCCTCTAAGACTCGAAATCTTGGCGCATCCAAAGCCGACTGTGCGTCCATGTTGAAGTCGATGAGATTGCATACCACCTGGAGATGTCCTTGAGGTTGCATGGTCCCGCCGACCACGCCGAAACAAACCCAGGGTCGATCATCACGCATGATCATGCCAGGCATGATCGTGTGATAGGGTCGTTTGCCTGGTCCTACGCTGTTCGGATGTTGTGGTTCAAGGTTAAAGCCCGAGCCACGGTTCTGTAGGAGCAGTCCTGTGCCAGGCGCCGTAACGCCGGAACCGAACGCCTTAAAAAGACTGCTTATTAGCGAAACCACATTTCCTTCCTCATCAACTACGGCTACATAGACAGTGTCGCCAGGTTCCCTCTCGGCAATTCGATCTACTACGTTTCGTGCGGTTTGAGGATTGATCAAAGCTCGTTGCGCTTGCGCATGCTTCTCCGAAAGAAGCTCATCTAAGTTAATTGGCTCGCCCGCGTCGGCAATTTTGTCCCGAGCATCGGCAAGGGCTAGCTTCATTGCTTCTATCAGGTGGTGCAAATATTCGGCGGTGTTGTGTCCCATCTCGAAAAGCCGGTAGTTTTCGACAATGTTAAGCGCAAGCAAGGCTGCTAGTCCTTGATTATTCGGTGGCATTTCGAATACCTCAAATCCCCGATAATCAGTTTTAATAGGCTCGACCCAGTCAGATACATGGTCACTCATATCCGTTAGACTCAGCAAACCTTTGAGCTCCTGGACCGCACGAACCAACACCTCTCCGATTTCGCCCGCATATAGAACGCCCCTTCCCTGCTCCCCAATTAATCGTAAGGTATGCGCGAGGTCTGGGTTGCGGAATAATTCGCCCGCCAGCGGCGACCTGCCATTGGGCAAGTAAACCCGTTTCGACTCTGGGTTGTTCTTTAACTTGTTTGCGCCGCTTTCCCACATTTGCGCCACGATCTCAGAAACCGGAAAGCCGTTTTCCGCATAGAAGACTGCCGGCAGCAGTGCCTCACGAAGCGTGATGGTGCCGAATCGCGCAAGACACTGAGCTAAACCATCAAGTGCACCAGGAACCGTTACACTCAAAGGACCTTCTAGAGGCATTCGTGTGATGCCTCGTTGTAACAGAGTTTCAACCGAAATCCCGCTGGGCGCGCGACCGCTGGCATTGAGGCCGATCAACCGCTTCTCCTTAACCGGATAGATCAGCCCAAAGCAATCTCCACCAACTCCTGTCGACATGGGCTCCACTACCATTAGAACTAGTGTTGCCGTCACCGCGGCATCAATGGCATTGCCGCCTGAACGAAGAGTGTTGATGGCAGCCGCTACGGCTAGAGGTTGACTTGAGGCAACCATGCTCCGCGTGCTCATCACGACCGAGCGGCGAGAAGGAAAGTTGTGCTCATGAAATCTCAATTTCTTAGCACTGGCTGATCATGATCCCTGATCGGTCAATTTCTATTGAGAATAATATACGTACAGAATCTCACGGTGCTTGCGACATCACCAGGCGAACTCGACTGGGTCTGGCTTTCCAGATAAGTGCGGCAGAAACGACCATGACCAGCGCAGCAAACCAGAAATTCACCTGATAGGCTTGAGTACGGTCAAAAAAGTAGCCGCCCATCCAGGTACCAAGCGCGCCCCCCGTGAATCCTCCGAATATCATGACCCCCAAAATGGCGCCAAAATGTTTACCCTGGAATAGATCTGCTGCGGAGGCCATCAACGCCGGCAGGGCCATCCCATAGCCCAGCCCGTAGGCAACAGTAAACGCGTAGATAACGAACGGACTAACGACAAGCCCACCGACATTCAGCAATGCGATGCAGCTGATGAATATGGCAATGCTCAAGGTGAGTGTTTTCTCTCTACCAATGCGGTCACACAACACCCCACCTAAGAACTTTCCAATGAAATTGATCACTCCCTGCAAACCCATCACAGATGCCGCCATCACCGGGCTGTATCCCTTGTCAGTGAGGTAGGCGACGAGGTGTACTGAGATAATGAAGAAGCCGGCAGCAAACATCACCATGACTAGTGTTAAAGCCCAGAAGCGGAAGGTCCTAAGCGCCTTACGGACGGTCCATTCCTTTTCCGCCCATTCCTTATCAAGGATAACTACCTCACCCTTCCTCATTATTCCTCTTTTGCGTTCGAGCACTTTTCCCTCTGCTTCAACCACCAACTCCACGCTTCGCCGCTTGCGACGCTTCCTCAGTTCATCAGCTAAAGATAAGCCCCGATCCTCAGGGTGGCTGTAGAGAAACAACAGAATTAGGGTCGTGGGGATCACTAAGATGGCCGCCCCAAGCAGAACGTATGAATTACGCCAGCCAATGCGAGCAATCAGGTATTGGAGGAGCGGCAGTGATAACTGCCCTATGCCGGAACCAGCCGCAACGATACCAATGGCCGTACCGCGGTTGCGCACAAACCAATTTGAAACGATTGTGGTCAAGGGAACTATGTGGAGCAATACGCTGCCAATAGCCGCTAACACGCCAAAGGCAACATAGAACTGCCAGAGCGCAGTGCTGCGGCTCAGCCACATCAAGGCTCCGGCCGTCAGAATTGCTCCGATAGGCATCACACGGCGCGGACCGTACCTGTCTATTAGATGGCCGGCAACCGGAGAGAACATGCCGTTAAGCACGAGATGAAGAGAGAGTGCTATAGAAGTACTCCCTCGACTCCACTGGAAGTCATGGAGCACCGCAGGGTAGAAGATCGAAAAGGAAGAGATAATGGGCGAGACTAGAGCAATGATTACAAAACAGGCGGCGACAATTATCCATCCGTAGTAGATGGAACTCGCAGCCTCTGTCAACTCTCGTGCCGGCTCGTTTGATACTTGCATGGCTACGCCAGGTTATAGAAGCGGGCCGCCGTCTCTCCCAAAATCTTCTTTTTTACATCCTGGGAAATTTCAGGTCTCTCATTAATCGTTCGGACTGCGTCAGGGAAAAGACCGTCCGCATGCGGATAGTCGGATGAGAACATTATCATGTCGGCTCCCACGCTCTCGGCAACAGTCGGAATCAGAGGTTCATCGGGCGAACAACTGATGAAGCACTGCCCTTGCTTGATATATTCGCTAGGCTTGTCCTTTAGGAGCGGCACTTCCCGACTTCGCCCACGATATTCTTCATCCAGACGCCACATTAAATAAGGCAACCAGCCGCAGCCCGATTCGAGAAAACCGAATCTCAGTGCCGGAAATGTTTCCAGGATGCCGCCGCAGACGACCGCAGTTAGCGCGAGCATCTGCTCGAATGGGTGTCCGACAACATGCGTAAGAAAATGTTTGTTGAATCGATCGGTGCCTGCTCCCGGCAAGTAAGTCCCATTACCCCAATGAATTCCCAGGGGTACATTAAGTTCCTGGACCTCAGCGTAGAATGGCTGGAATGACGGATGATCCAGGTTCTTGCCGGGAAGCGACGGTGGAATGCAGATACCTACTAAACCCAATTCCTTGACCGCCCGCAGAGCCTCCCCGATGGCGCTCGGTATGTCTTGCAGAGGCACGACTGCAACTCCTTTCAACCGGTCAGGGTAGGCCGAACAGAATTCCGCCACATAGTTGTTGCAAGCCTGGCAAAACGCCAGAGCAAAACCAGGGTCACGCAGGGTGAAGGCTGCAAAACAGAGACTTCCGAGCAACACCTGAATATCAATGCCTTCGATATCAAGATCCTTTATTCTTGCCTCCGCATTGTTTACTCCCTGGCGCCGTACAGCCATCGCAACACCTTCGAGCAGGCTGTCCTCTTCATCATGGGCGCCTGACGCATGTGAATGCTCCGCTGCGTGAGCTCCTTCTAGAGAATGATGTTTGTGAGAATGGTTATGTAGATGGCCGTGACCACGAAGTTCTTCGTGAGCCTCATAAACGGTGATCGACGGATCCGGATAGAGGCGACCTTCCATCAACACCCGAATGATGCCCCATTGGTCCCGTAAGAGGCGTGGGCCACGGTGCTTATATGCTTCGGGTAGATAGTTCGCGAACGTTTCAATCGGTTCGAAGACATGTGTATCGGCATCTATGACTAGAGATTTGTTCATTTCAACCAACCCAATTTGTAACCCTCGCGGTGGTGGTCCTAAGATAGATAGGTCAGTACCACCACGCGCGTAGAATCAGTGAAAAATTCGCAAAGTGGCAAGGCACGAGTTGGGATTCAAGTGGACTTAATTGCAGGTTGGGAAGGGGGCAGTCGTTAGTTCCAAGGTTCGGGAAACTCAAGGCGCCCCCGCTCAACCTGCAATCGTAGTCCTGATCGCTATCACTTGAGCATTTCCGTCAATTCCATTTTAAGTCTTATTCGATGATAAAGGCTGCTGTACTTCAGCGGGGGCGACTTGACCTTTGCGAACCTTGAACTGCACGACTGCCCCCTTCCCAACCTGCAATTTAATGGGACTTGAATGGTCCAACATAACAATTCTCTCCCAACCTGAGAGATTTCTTTCCATGAAGCCTACAACCTTTCACAGCTTCCACCGCGTGGTGGCACTGAACTGTTTTTACAGTGCTAGTGCTTTCCATTACATAATGAGGCCCGGCGGTCCATTGAAAATCAGCAATATCGTCGTGTCCTGCAAAATGTCGTATTCGTACTGCGTTCGCGCGGATATGTAGCTGAATGAACCTGCGCCAAAGACTTCGCCGTCAAACCGAATCTCTCCTTCGAGCACATATTCAACCCGATCGGCAGCGTGGCTATGCTTATCAATGTGATGACCGGCAGGAAACTTCACCATGTAAACCCAGGGACCTTCTTTCGCGTCCTGGCCAAAATACTTGTAATAAATTCCCTCAATGCCTTGCACTTTATCGGGGATTTTTCCCACTCCTGGATACTTTTCTGCACGATTGACTTTCTGAAACGGCACTTTATTTGTGTCTACGATCAACTTCATTTTCCCCTCCTTCGTCCACCTTTACTATTATTGCTAAGGGTTCTCTCGCGACGAGTGCAGGCACCAGGCATCTGGCTCGATCTCAATTGACAGCTCGAGGTTGGCACAGCTCTTCTTTAAGCTACGGAGAGCGACGCGCCATTCTTCCTCCACCTCGCTGCGTGTCACCTTGGTGCCGAGGGTGATAACTCGAGTTATATGTTCGAAGAAAGCAGGAGCATAACAATCGAGGCTCTCCCTAATCGCCTCAATAATCACTGTTCGGTTTTTTGTCGCTTCTTCTGTGTTGTTTAGCTTCATTGCCTGACGCATCTGGAGCAACGAATGAGAGAAGTGATCTTCATCCTCGCCGACGAAAGGCTTGACCGGTTGAAAGTAACGACTGCCCCTGGATAAAAACTTACCAAAAACGTGGACGGCCGTTTGCTCGAGTGTAAAAGCGCAACCTGCCATGTAGCGCAACCAGTTTGGGTGTTCGCCATAGATGCGCCTGATGTCGGGGAAGAAATCCAACGGCGTAATGGCGAGCGACCTACAACTGCTCACGCAACGAGTAAAATGCTGGCTTTCGTCTCTGATTTCCCTGGCAATATAAAGCTGCGTCTCCGCATCGACATAAGGGATGTGGCGAGCAAGAATTTCAATGACGCCTGAGGAGAAGTGATAGGAGAGCGTTTCAAAAAGCACGACTCCCTCTTTCTCAGGTTCACTTAGTGTCGGATATATCTCTACCTGCTCCCGGCTTATATCATACGCGCTCGGCGCACGCGATTGCCGTTTGGCCAGTTGCTCGATTTGCGACATGGACTCTTTCCGTAAGGGCGTCAGTCAGCGCAACTCTTTCAAAGGGAAACTGTAAGTTTCAAGGTTATAGATGGGACCTGCAGTTTTCGGATCGTCGCATTTATAGTCGAAGCCTTGAGTGACGTACAGTCTGTCGCCCAAGGTTGCATAGATTACTCGTTTCAGGGGTGGCGGGCTGAATCCAATTTCAACCGGCTGCCATTTAGACGAGGGACTTCTGCCATCAATCCGAATGCTCCATACTTCCTTGGTAGGATTCTGCTGTTCGCTTGCTTGCTCGGTGTGGCACCCACCCGACGGAATATCACCCAAAGCAATCATGAATAGGTCGCCGTAGATGGCCGACGCGCCATGTGTTCTCCCGGTGATGTTGGTATTCTCCTCCGAAATGATTGGGGTAAAAGTATTTGTAGGAATGTTGTATCTAAAAAGGTCATTCCGCTGGATGGTCTTCGTCTCTCTGTAATTTCCGCCGAAGAGAAACAGATCTTTGTTCGAGGAACCTACTTCAAAACGAAAGATGTATCTTTTCGATGGTGATTGAGGGTCGTTGTCTTGCTTAAGTTGCTTCCAGGTGTTAGTGAGAAGATTGTAAGACCACAGATCGTTGTGCGCCTTGAGCCCCAGGTCATACCCACCAAACAGGTAAAGCATGTCATTGCTGATGACGATTTCCGGGCCCAACCGTCGCCCCGGCCCTTCATTCGTGAATTTTCTCTCCACCATTGTGTCAGTCTCCGGATTGTATTCCCACATATCGTCATACATCTTGATCGTACTGACAGTTTTGACGCTGTATTCTGAACCGCCGTAAATAACCGCAGTCTTCCTCTTTTTGTAAGTAGCGGCTCCAAAGAAAACTCTCTTGGCCGGAAGCGTTCCCGAGGCAGACTTCGGGTGCTTCTTCTCCCATCGCTTGGTAGTCACATCGAGTGTGTACACCTCGTCGAAATACTGGTGCTCGCATTTAGTTTCTTCAAAGCATTCGAAAAACCCGTAAAGCACTACCAACCTATTTCCGACGGCAACCATCTTTCCGCCACCACGCGCGGACGGTTTGTCGCCGGTTGTCTTCTCCAATCTCCAATCGATCGGTCGCGGTCCAGAGTTATGACCCCGATTTAAAGGGAACCTGTATTTGCCGTCCGCATCGACCTGACGTTCAGATGCTGAAATAAACAGGATCACGGCTACGGAGATCCCAACTATCGCCCTAACCAAAAGACCTGCATTGCGGCAGCCCATTAACTGATTCGCCACTGTTTTCATCTAGTCTCACCTCATAAAGAATTCCCAACTTGTTACCTTCTAGTGTGGTGTCTCCGAAGTTCGCTTAACTAATTAGCCATCTTCACTCCGTCAGGAGTGGGATGTTTATAGGACCTCGCCACACCCCGGTAACAGCGCCGTTCGAAGGAGCGGAAGTCAACTAAAATGACAACACTCAAGAACAATTCCGCTCCTTCGAACGGCGACGGAGGGATTATGGAGCGTCTCCGGCTATAAACATTGCACCCCTGCGGGGTTTAAGACATATGATGTAGCTACTGTAGTGCGTCACAAATAATGGAACAATGAAACAGGTGCACCGTGTTAACGCATCAGACCTCGTCGATTAACAAGAAGTCCACGAGAACCTCGGCGAATTAATAGGCGAACTTCAAAGACACCACACTAGAATCTCAGCGGACAATTATTCAACAAGGTCTAAAGCCTTAACGCTCGACGAATGGAAAAGAAGTATGTTCATGAACGATTAACCATCTTCCGTTAACCTTCTCGGCAATAACCGTCCAACGCCCGTCAGAAAAGAATCGCTTCCCATCGGACGTGACCCTCTCAGCATGAAAAGTCGCGGCATACCAGCCATTCTTGCCGGATCCCCCTGAGCGAAACTCGCGAGTCGTTAACTTCAATTCGGCCAGCGCGCCCACTAGAGAGTCGATTGTGCTCTCAATCTGTGGCCAGGAGTAGCTCATCCTCCGCTCCCAGAAAAACAGGGCGTCCGGTTGCCTGGCATAGAAACTCTTAAGTGTCGCTGTATTTCGCTTTTCGTAGGCGGCGATGATTTCCCTTGAGAAAGCGCGCATTTCCTCCGCAACGGAATCTCCTTTACGCGCAACGCCACGTATTTCGAATGGATAAGAAGTGCAGATTACCACCAGCAAGGTGAATCCACAGGTAAGTGGTCTTGGATTCGTCGACTTGCGCCTATTTTGAAGGAACGGTCTCATTTAGCATCCCCTGTTTCTGCGACCCGCTGAGGTCCACATCGATCTTACGAACAATTCTGACGCTCCCTGGTTTAGCGCTCCAGACCAGAGCCACCGAAGAGGCAAAGGCCAGAGTTGCAAGCAGAAAATTTGTTTGATAGTTGCCCGTTACATCACGCAGATATCCCCCGGCCGCGGTGCCCAATGCGCCACCGAGCAAGCCTCCAAGCGTCAGATACCCAAGTATCGCGCCCAGCCTCGGACCCTGGAAGACGTCTGCGTAAGCCGCCATCATGGTGGTTAAACAGAATCCGTAGCCCATGCCATAAATGAAGATCGCCACAAAAAGCAGCCATACGGAAGGCGAGCCCTGCACGACATTGAGTACAAACACGCCGACGACGATCAGACCCACGCTGATTGTTATTGTTTTCTCTCGTCCCAAATGATCCGAAACAATGCCACCAAAAAATTTAGCAGCGCCTTTGTTGAGTCCTTGAGCGCCAATGATCAGCGCAACAACAACCGATTGTGCTTGAAACGTTTCGAACTCCTGAGTGAGTACGAAAAGCTGGGCCGCGATCAAAAAGTAACCAAAAGAAAAAATTAAGGTCATTAGCGCCAGGGCCCAGAACCGGTAGGTGCGCATCGCGCAGGCTGGGGTCCAAATGGTTTGCGCCCAAGCTTTATCGACGATGATCACTTGCCGCTTCGCTTTGAGAAGTTCTTCCTCAGTCTCTCCCACTGGTTTCAGTCCTTTATCGGATGGTTTGTGATAAAGGAACGCCAGGATCAGAGCTGTAGGTACAACAATAATGAGCGAAGCAGTGAGCACGAACGTGTTACGCCAGCCAAAATGAAGGATCAGCCACTGAGTTACAGGCGTTAACCAAAGCTGGCCCAACCCGGAGCCAGAAAGGGCCAGACCAATCGCCGTGCCCCGATTTCGGCTAAACCAATTCGAGACGACTGCAGTGTTAGGCACCGACTGCAGCATCGCCACGCCGAAAGCCGCCACAACCCCAAACGTCAGGTACAACTGCCAGATGGCACTTATCTGACTACTCAATGCGAGACCGACTCCGAGGATGAGGGCACCGATTGGCATCGTACGTCGGGGACCATAACGATCCAGCAGCCAACCCACCAAAGGGGAGATAGCACCGTTGAGAAACTGATGTAGCCCATAGATGCCGGAAATGCCGGCATGACTCCAATGATATTGATCCTTAAGTGCCTGGTAGAAAAGTTGAAACGTCGTGCCGATGGGTGACACTAAGCTGATTGTTACGAACGAGACGGCGACAACCAGCCAACCATAATGAATCGGGCGCTTCAAGGACTTCCTATACTCCGCACGAGTATCAGCTTCGTTTGGCGATCTTTTCCTGTTCTGCTTTGCCTGTCTCGATTCCTACAAAGCGAGCACCGTTTTTGGTGAGAATCTTATTCTTCGACTCTTCGGAGATATCGGTCCTGTCTCTCACCCGTTTAACAGAATTAGGGAATTTGCTATCGGTATGTGGATAGTCAGATCCAAAAAGTATTAGATCATCACCCATCACATTGATCACTGCCGGTAACATCTTTTCATCCGGCTCGGTCGCAAAAAAACAGTTTCCGTCCGCGATGTACTCAAAGGGGTCCTTCTTCATTAACGGCACTTCCGCTGTGCGCCGTTCATAGTGCTCATGCAGACGTTCCATCCAGTAAGGCAGCCAGCCACAGCCTGCCTCGAGAAAAGCGAAACGCAGCTTGGGAAAAAGTTCAGCTACTCCCCCGCAAACAATGCAAGCAACTGCGATCATCTGCTCGAACGTGTGCCCAACGGCATGAGTCATGAAGTGAGTATTAAAGCGTTCAGTGCCGGCAGCAGTTAGATACGCCCCGTTGCCCCAATGAATAGCGATCGGTAGCCTGAGCTTCTGCGCCTCTTCATACAGAGGATAGAAATCCGGATGGTCCAGGTTCTTGCCATTTACATTCGGAGGCAAAGTTATCCCAGTCAATCCAAGGTCCTTTACTGCACGTCGCATTTCTTCCACCGATGCCGGGATGTCCTGCAGTGGAAGTGTAGCCATACACCTGAGTCGTTCCGGATTGACACTGCAAAAATCTGCGTAATAGTTATTGCAGGCCCTACTCATTGCGGCAGCAAAGTCTTTATCCTCCAGCGCGGACAGCGCAAGACCAAGACTTCCATAAATCAGCTGTATATCTATGCCTTCCAAATCCAGGTCTCCCAGCCGCGCTTTCGGATCTTGAGCGCCGGCCTGTATACCTCCCATTCTTAGACCTTCAATATTTTTGCTATGCGCCTGCTTTAGCCGAGTTTCAGGATACAAACGGCCTTCAAAAACAAGGCGCGTCAGCCCGAACGTATCCTTAACTTTAACCGGGCGGCGGGAAGTGTAAGGAGCTTCAAGAAAGCGCTCGAAAGCATCGATTTCCTCGTTTATGTGGGTATCGCTATCTACTATCATGAACTACTCTCCTTTGCTTGCAAGCAGGCCTGTTTATTGGGAGCCCTGTAATTGAAGTTTGAACCAATCAGTGATTGTTTGCTCAAGTCTTTGGTCCAGATTAAAGAGCGCATAGCCGAGAAGACCACCCGGATAGGACCGTACGGCGTTACGTTGATTCCTCGCAACAAATTGTGCGATTTCCTTAGTCGAATCCCCAAGCCCATCGCTCGTAACCAGTAAGATCGGACAATTAATCGACGCTATTCTTTGGCGATCACTTGCCAACTCGTTTGGCCGCGTGATCGGGCTCAGCAGGGCAAGGGTTTTTATGTTTAAGTCTTTCGAGCCGGCTATGGCAAGCTTTGCGCCGACGGCACCGCCCAGAATTCCGATGCGTTGCCGATCGATGCCTTCAAGGGAGCTGAGGAATCTGTGGCCCTCGTGGAGATCGTTAAGAGCTTGAGCAAACACATCTCCGGGGAGATCAAGGAGGTTCCCTTTATCGACGCTTTTGCCGATTCCTCTCCAGTCAATATTAAGAACAGCAATACCATTGATGACCAACAGTTGCTCAAGGTTGTGAAAACTCGAACGGTCCGAAAGGGCGGTCGGAAGTAGAATTACGCCAGGTACCAGTTCACCCTTTTTGAAGCTGTCCGGTAACCCAAGGTTCGCGTAAAGCGTCCAGCCATCCGCCGTTTGGAGTTTTATCTCTTTAAGCTGGCCGAATCGGTGGAGTCTGCTCATTAGCCATTCGCCGGCCAAAAAATCGATGGCTTTCTCTTCTGGTTGAGTTGGATACTTACTGCGCCAAACGCTTCCCATACTCAGGCCACTGCCAAGCCCATACTGGACCCAGATGTCACTTTCGGCGTTCTTGGTTAAGGTGTAAGCTTTCGTCAACCCAGCAAAGCTCGATTTATCCTCGTCGCTGACAATAAACAGAAGCGGCTTGTTAACGTTCGAGGCAAGAAGATCCAACGCCTTTTGATCCAAAGGACCGGATACAAGCACAAAAGCACGAGCGCGTGGGTCTAGGAATCCGCCCTTGATGGCTGGGCCAGCACTAAACCCCTCAGCGACTATGCCTAAGCGCCTTTGATCCACCTCTGGCTGAGCACTCAGAAAGTTGAGTCCAGCTTTGACATCGAAAGCGACATTCTCACGTTGGGCTGGCATAAAATCTTCAAAGGGCACTTCTCCTTCGCTCTTGCCGCGACCACGCAAGTCTATTCGTAATGTGGGTATCGATTCTTGAATTCTTGACCATCCGGGGTAAACACCCCACACAACCTGTGAATGTGGTGCTGAAGATAGAAGCAACGCAGCAGGCAGTTTCTCTCCCTCTCTGTAACTGGCTGGAACAGTGTAAGTGCCAAAGATTTTCCATGCATCTTCGGTCTGGAATGAGACCTCTTTTTGTATCGCTCGGGGGTGCTGAATGACCTTGGCTGGCAGAGCTTTCTGACCCTGATCCGGATTCTGCTGACAAAACAGAGGTACTGGAGAGGCTCCGAGAAAGACTAAGAAAATAGCGCTACAAACCAAGGTTGTGGTGCGCAATTTGAATCCTACGATACTCAAGCGCCATGGTCGAATGAAGATCCCAACCACGCGCCCCCGATATTTTCTCAGGCTGCTCGTCTTTCCACTGCCGGTTCAGCCCTAGCGCTCTCACTCGCCAATGGTTCAGGCACCACCAGGAAAAAGAAGATAAGAAACGCTAAAACTGCGAACCCGGCGGCCACCAGAAATGGCAGAGCCCAGTTGCCCGTAGCCTTGAAGAAGTATCCAGCGCTAATTGGGCCAAAGACGCCACCCAGATTGCCCGCACCTGTCATCACCCCGGAGATCGCTCCAACCAATTTGGGATTAAGCTCCAAAGGAACGGCCCAGTAACCACCAGTGGACGAGGTGATTGCGAATAAATAGATAGCAAAGCAAGAGATCGCGAGTGCTCCCGAGGGGACCAGGACTGCTGTTACCAGAAAGGGCACTCCAAGAATGATACAAAGTGCTGGCCCCTGAGCTCGGGCAAAACGCGTGCTGAAGCCACGTCGCAACAAAATGTCCGACAGCATGCCGCCACCGACTAAACCGGCAAAGCTTGTTATTGTAGGGATCATGCCAATCCAACCCATCTGCTGAACAGAGAAACCACGTGCCTTCACGAGGTAGGTCGGAAGCCAGAGGATGATCATCCATACGCCGTATACCAGACAAAGATAAGACAGGGACAAAAACAACACCTGACGCGTCTTGAGCACCGACCAGAAGGAGACTGGCGCGCTGGGACGCGCCGCCCGGTTCTCCTCAATATCAGCTAGTTCAGCCTTAGTGATCTTCCGATGTTGCGCCGGATCATCGGTCGCGAATGCTAGCCAAATCATGATCCAAAGCAGGCCCAACAAAGCATTGAAGTAGAAGCTCCATTGCCAGGACAGCGTTAGCACGAGCCAGGTGGTGAGGGGATAGGCAAGGGTTTGGCCAAGGTACGAACCAGAAAGGCTAATGGTCTGTGCCCGGCCATATTCCCGCCGCGGAATCCACCGTGAGTTGATCGATGCGTAGGCGGGAAAGCTCACCGACTCAAACATGCCAACGCAGAAGCGAAGGATTAGCATCAGCAAAAAAGCCAATCCACCCAGGGGTGTAAGCGCCGTGAACAAGGAGAAGCCAAGGCAAGATATAGCCACCACCTTTTTGGGACTCCATCTGTCGGCGATTAGGCCTCCTGGAAATTGAAACAAGGTGTAACCGGCCAAAAATGCGGAGAAGATAACGCCGAATTTTGCCTCGTCCCAGCCAAGAGCCGGCATGATGACAGGTGCCGCTACTGAGATATTGACCCTGTCAATGAAGTTGATCATGCTGCCAACTGTCAGTAGACCAACCAACCTGTAACGTATCGGCCAGAACACGAGGGCTTCTCCCTTCTATGGTCGTACCTTTCCCTCAGATCAACTCTCGACTTTCATCACTTCTCAGCGGCAAGTAATCGCTCAAAAAACAGAGGACGAACGAGATTGGGACGCGACGGCGGCAGGCTATAGTTGCGATGAAAACTGATTTCGACTTCTCGGCCATCCTGAAACACTCTCTCAACCTTATCCAGATTTCGTATATTGTCGAGCGGGTTTGCACTGATGATGATCAAATCAGCTGTTCTGCCAGGCTCGACTGTTCCCAGGTCAGCACACCTTAGAAAGGTGGCTGCGTCTCTGGTTGCCGCAAGCACCGCTTCCATGGAAGACATTCCGGCTTCGACCAGGCTCTCGAGCTCACGGTGAAGCGTTAAACCAGGCACGTCATTTAGATTGTCTGAGCCTGCCAGAACGTCCCCTCCTGCGCGATGCAGCTCAAGCACGAATGCTCCGAGCCGGCGATAGCCCTCGCGCATGATTTCCATCTCTTTGACTCCAAACGTTTCCTGAATCTTGTGGTCCAAAGGTGCTTCGTTCCAGTTTCGGCGCACCGCTTCTGGCACGTATGCCAGCTCCGGATTGCTCGCAAAACGATCATCTTCCATCCGTGACCGCTCCTGTGCGGCTCGGTCAGCAACAGCGCGCCTGCGGACAGCAAGGGTCGGTATAAGCTTGACCTTCCTGGCAACCAGCAGCTTGATTAAGGCCCATTCCTTGACTCGATTCATCTGGGCAAAGCCTCTGAGATCCTCCAGAAAGCTATTCAACCCTTTGGCATTGACCGCAATTTGTGTGGGCGCGTCTGAAGTGGCACGCGCAACGCCGGTGGCATGCTCCAGGCCGTCGATGCCAGCGAGGGCAGCTTCTTCTCCGTTGGTCAGCCCGAGGTGCCCCGTTACCGGAATTCCCTTCGCATGCGCGACCTTGACTATTTCGTGGAGCAGTTGAGGCGTAATCTTTTGCCGCACCTTGATGGCATTGACATTCAGCTTGAAAAGCAGGTTGACGGCTTTCTCAATATCTGCTGCTGAACCAACTGCGACATGATGGTCACCCTCTGGTGGCGGCGCGTCGAGGTTGTTGCCAACGTAGAATATTCTTGGTCCCTGAAGTCTGCCGGCAACCTGCATTCGGCTCAGTTCCGAAATCCATTCCACCGGATTGCCAAGGTCCTTGACCGTTGTAACTCCATTAGCCAGAAAGAGCTCGCCTTGCCATTCGCGATAATGGACGTGCATATCGATTAGCCCCGGGAGGACGTATTTGCCCGAGGCATCCACGACAATTGCACCCCTGGGTATTGAGACCGTTGTCTGGGTTCCCACTGCCTTGATCTTATTCCCCTGGATCAATACCACACCGTTGACAATAGGTGACCTACCCGTGCCATCGATTACTGTCGCGCCTTTGATGACCGTGACGTTTCTGGCGGCCGGTTCGCCGGTCGTCATAGTCACTGTTAAAGACAGCGCAACTAGCGCAGCTCGAATGATCATGCTATTCCCTCAGCGTGGGATAATTAATTGCCCGGCCCTGTGGGTTTCGCTTTTGCGTCCGCACTTGTGGTGCTGGCAAACTCGTGAAAGATATCGCTCTTGACTATATCCATTAGGCTTTCAGCTTCTCGCTGCAAGTCTCTGCCCGGAAACATCTTCTCAGTGATCTTCAACAGGTTAGGAATGAAGGCGTCGAAGGCGGCAAAGTTCTTGAACCGCACTATCTGTATGTGCGTGTATCCCACATTGCTGCCAAAGTAGACGGGATGTTCATAAACGGCCCAACTCTCAATGATGCCCGCTTTAACAGCCTCTTCCCACATTGGCTGAAAAACCTGCCTTGCAAACCTTCTGTACTCGCGATCCTTACCTGGTTTTGCTTGAACAAATGTCATGTGGTAAATGGGCCGGCCCTCTTCTTCAAAGCCTGCCCCTGTTTGAGCGACCACCGAAGATAGAGAACTAAGACCCAGAATTAGCAGTGGAGTTATGAACGCCAATCTCATTTTGTGCCTCCAAACTGGTTAATTAGTGGAACTTCATGAGACGCTCGTTTTTAACGGATTTAATTCTCATAAATTTGAAGGACCCTGTAACCTTGTTTGTCTCTTCTTCAATTCCTGCTCAAGCCAGACAGGCCGCACCATTCTTGGTCTTGGCAGTGGCATGACAAAATCCGCGTGGTAACCTCTATCCAGGATTGCGCCATCCTTCAGCACTGCTGAAATTGTTCCGATATTACTGATGTCCTGAAGGGGATCTCGATCAACCACGATCACGTCTGCGAGCTTGCCCACGGCGATTGTGCCTAGTTCTTTATCTTTACGTAGAAACTCCGCGTTATGCCTTGTGACTATCTCGATAACCTCACCAGCTGACAGGCCCAGTTCCACCAGCATCAGCATCTCTCGATGCAAGCTAAGGCCGGGCACGCTCTCTCCTGTCGCACTACCGGCCAACAGCAACCCTCCAGCGTCGTGGAATGCTTTCAGAAAACGACTCATCTTCTGGTAGGCCATGCGAAAACGTTGTAAGTCCTCATCGTTTTTCGGCTCGTAGATGGAGGAGGTGCGCCACATTTGCAACACGCGTTCAGGTACGTAGCGTAGCGCCTCGATCCGGCTGTATGTAGCATCTTCCGCTGCAAAAGCCGCCCGATGATCTGAAGCAACACGAAACCAGGTGATCAGGGTTGGCACTATCGCTACTTTCTTTTCAACAAGCAGCTTGATGAGGGGCGCAAAGTTTTCCTCCTTCATCTGGGCTGCTTCATTAAGATCATCGTAGTATCCGACCAGTTCATTCTCTGGATCAGTTGTTTTGAGGAGCGATGGCTCAGTCCCTGCGGAGCGAGGAATGCCGGTAGCGTGTTCCAGTGCATCGATGCCCGACAGGGCTGCTTCTCGGGCGCCAATGCGCCGCAGGTGACCGGTCAAAGGCATATGGAGACGATGAGCCTCGTCGGCAACGGCACGCATAAGTTCCGCACTGATCTGCTGGTGCACTTTGGCTGCAACCGCGCCGTGTTCATGAAGTATGCGCACGGCTAGTCGTCCCATCTCAGGACTTTCCAGACCAATGTGGTGATCCCTGATAGGCTTAGGCGAGGTGAGACTATTTCCTGTATAAAAGAGTCTTGGTCCAACTGCGCGGCCGGAGGATATTGCTATACTCAAGGCCTCAAGCCATTCAACCGGGTTGCCGGTGTCCTTTACTGTAGTTACGCCATGCACAAGATGCAGTTCGCCGTGCCATTCCGCATAGTGCACGTGTATATCGATGAGACCAGGGAGTATGAATTTATGGTCAGCTGTAATAATGCGGGCGCCTTTGGGAATACTGACTGCTCCTCTTTTACCGACTGCGACAATTTTGTTTCCCCGGATAACCACCACCGCGTTATCCAGCGGTTTGCCGCCGGTGCCGTCAATGAGCGTGCCTCCGGAAATCACAGTGACAGGAGACTGATTAGTCGGCGCTGCAGGAAGCGTAGCAATAAGCACTAGAACAACAAGTGATGCTATGACTGTTATCTTCATTCTTTTGCCAATCGGAGCTTATGAAGTGGCCGGCCTGCGTTGACCGGCGCTCATGCGCTCCCACACGCCAAACGCGAAACACAAGGGTATGAACACCAAAGTGAGGATGTAGTAGTCTCTCCCGGGCAGTTTGATTTGGGGCGCCGCGATCAAGGTAATTATCGAGACGGCAATTGGCAGGATACCGATCGCCGTTCCCACGGCCATGATCTTCATTCCTCGTGTGCGTTCGCTCTTTAACATAGTCAAGTATGTGTGTATGAAGGCGGCAACTCCCAGCACGAGATAGGCACCAATGAACAAGAAGGCGAAGTTTATTACCGACTCACCTCCCCCTATCAGGCGTGACGGGCGCGCTGTGTAATAAGCAATAATCAGGAAGAGCAACAGGCATGGCAGGTACAGAACAAAACGTGCCAGCCACGGCCGGGTCGTCAGTATTCGTTTAGGTTTCGGAAAGATGAGCAGGAAGTGAAGCAAGAAGGCCAGCCAGAGCGAGGTGATGAACCATCTGAGCATGGCGAACGCGCTGCGCGCGGCAAAAGAATTCAAGTAAGGCTTGTGCATAAACACAAAGGCTCCCGTGAGCCCTAACCAAAACAACAAGCTTGTCGAGGAACCTGGATAGAACCAGAAGCAGATCGTTCCCGCACCCAGAAACGCGAAAGCAATGACGGCAAAGGCGCTGTATTTGAGATCATAACTCGCCGGATTCTTCTCGTAGGTAACATTAAGCAGCAACCGCTCCTCTCCGCGTTGAACAACTATTGCGCGAGTTTCGCCTATCTGGGGTCTGCCCAGTTCAATGATCCGTTTCTGATCCTCAAAGGGGATGCCTGCGACGCTGAGAGTCTGATCGCCCGGCTGGAGACCAGCACGATCCGCTGGACTTCCCGGCCGTACCTGACCGATCACCCGAGGAATCAGAAAATCGCTATTGAAATCGTTGGCCGATTCTGCCCCGAGCTCATATCCCGCATAAGGCGACAACCGATAGTCACGCACTCCCGGCACTTCCACAGCGATTAGCTCGAGCACGGCCAGCGCCAGATATAGCCAACGAAGATTTTTATAGTGCCAACGCTTTGGCATTGCGGCTTATGGTTACCACCCCAGCCGATCATTCATCACGGATATCGGTGATCTGCGCCTGCTCAATCAGATGATTGTATTTGTTGTGAGTTTGGCGATGTTCCTGATCTGCACGATAAGCTTTGAGCGCGGCGTCATCATCAAAATCCATTGAGATGCCATACTTAAAGGACGCTCGCTCGTTCACCTGCGCGCCTATAAAAAGATTATGGACTCCTTTAAGCTGAGAGATGTTTTCTTTCACTTCTTTGAAAATCTTCTGTATATCGGCCGGGGTCGCCTCAGGCTTGAAGTTTAGGAGGATAGTGCGCCGAATCTTACTGCTTCGAGTCGAGTTTGCTCTTGTAGAAAAGTTGACAATGAACAGAGCACCAAACATCACGACAGCCATTAGTATTGCGATAAGCTTCTCCTGTTTTCCCATGGGTATTTCTTCTCCTTTTTAAACGATCGTAATCCTCGCCGATCGGTTTTTTGAGCGAGTTATTGAGGCTTTACCGTGCGTGAACTGTGAAAATGGACCAATGACCAGCGACCCTGCTTCTTCACAAATACATCGGTCTGCTTACCTTCATAGGCATAGAGTTTTCCCCCCTCCGCCTCGCCGGTCTCAACGTAGTGATAGGTCACGATGGCTGTATCACCATAAATCTGCACCCGCGGCTGCAGCTTGTAGAGGCCTGTCGGCGATGAGTATTTGTAGAAAGTCTTCAGCGCCTCTTGAATTTTCTGCCGGCCGTCCATGCGGTATGGATTCGAAGCATGAAAGCCGCTGAGGTCCTCGTCCGCCCCGTGCGAGAAAGCGTCCAGATTCTTGCTTAGATAATCTGTAGATATGCGGTTTTCGAGCTCGAGCAGCTCTTTCTCCTGGCCGCTCTGTGCCGGGGCGCCACCGTGCTGGGTCGCCAGTAAGAGTACCCAACCGAGAGCCAAGCCAAGTGCAATCATCTTTCTTTTCATGAGGACCTTCTCCTGGTGATTTCAGAGAGCTTCAGTCAGATCACACGAAGAATCACGAAGCTAAAGGCTCTTTTTTGACCCCAAAACAACAGACTTTTGTTCGTGCCTTTTCGTGCTACTTCGGAAATCGTCCTTGTGCTCGGAATGCGATCCACTAAATCAGATGACGCGTCATCGTGTCGCTTCCTGCCGCAGCAGGTCTCGCGCGATAATTGAACGTTGAATTTCGGAAGTGCCTTCGTAAATCTGAAAAACCTTGGCGTCGCGATACAGCTTCTCTACCACGTAATCCTTTATGTAGCCGTACCCGCCAAAAATCTGAACAGCTTCGCACGTGACACGCACCGCGACATCTGCTCCAAAACACTTGGCCATCGATGCTTCACGGGAAGCCCGGCGCCCCTGGTCTATCAACCAGGCAGCATTCCAACAGAGCCAGCGCGATGCTTCGATGTCCATTGCCATATCGGCAATTTTGAACTGTATAGCCTGGTGTTGGCCGATTGGCACACCAAAGGTCTTACGCTCTCCGGCATACTTGACGGCTTCTTCCAACGCTCGTCGCGCCACTCCAACGGCTAAGATGCCGGACCCGGGACGAGAGCGATCGAAAGTTCCCATGGCTATTTTGAAGGCGTTGCCTTCGCCCCCTAACAGGTTCTCTTTGGGAACTCGAACCTCCTCCAGGATTAACTGGGCAGTATTGGAGGCGCGCTGGCCCATTTTGTCGTCTTTCCGCCCTGGCGTGACGCCCGGCGAATCTCGCTCCACGATGAAAGCGCTGATTCCACGGCGCTGTGCAGCCCGATCAGTAACAGCAAAAACGATGTAGAAATTGGCGACTGAGGCGTTGGTAATAAATTGCTTTGTGCCTGTAAGCACATAATCGTCCCCAACGCGCTCGGCCTTTGTTTGAATTGCCGCCGCATCCGAGCCGGCGTTTGGCTCAGTCACTGCATAGGCGGTCAGCTGACGCTCGCGCGCCAGACGGCCAAGATAGTTGTGTTTCTGCTTTTCAGTCCCGGCGATAATAATAGGCAGCGCGGCGACATTATTGATTGTTAAAGAGGCGGCAATGCCGGCACAACCCCAGGACAGTTCTTCATCAATCAACAACTCCTCAAAAAGCTTAAGGCCTGGCCCCCCGTATTCCGTGGGGACGTTAGGGTTCATGAGCCCCACTTCGTGGGCCTTATTGATGACTGGCCAGGGAAAATCAGCGGTGCGGTCATAATGCTGCGCCACAGGCACGATTTCGTTCAGAGCAAATTCGTGCGCTAATCTTCTAAACGCACTCTGCTCGTCAGTTAAGCCAAAATCAGGCATCTGTTAACACTCGCAAAAGAACTCCCCACTGCGGGTCGAGTGATTTTATTTTGGAGTCAGCCTCGAATGTAAACAACTCAACTCCTTGGAGTGCGGGGACTTGTCACCGCTTTTAACTAGAAGAGTCTCACATTTGAAAGCGGTGACAAGTCCCCGCACTCCAAGGAGGTCGAGCATCTATTAACTGAGCTGGCGGCAATTTGTTCACAGCTCCTCAAGGCTGTCCCAAAACTACTACGCAAGCAACGGAACCCGGCCCGCCGAGATTGTGTACTAACCCGAGCTTTGGATCGCGCACCTGACGTGCTCCGCCCTGACCACGGAGTTGTGTTGTCACTTCGTAGATCATGCGGACGCCGCTGGCGCCTATCGGATGACCGGATGATTTCAACCCTCCGGATGTGTTGACGGGCAGATCGCCTTCAAGACTACTGCGACCTTCGCCGATGAAGTGGGCGCCTTCACCCTTCTTGCAAAAGCCCAGGTCCTCATAGTTGCTGAGCTCGGTCCAGGTGAAGCAATCGTGCACCTCAGCCAGATCTAACTCCTTGAGCGGATCCTTGATGCCTGCCATCTGATATGCCTGTTGGGCGGCAGTGTTGGTCGCCTCAAAACCAGTGTAGTCATAACCGGGCTGAAACCAGGGACGTCCACTCGTCACTGCCAGGCCCAATCCCTTAACCAGAACATAATCATCGCGAAACCGCCTTGCCATATCAGCCCGACAAATAATTGCCGCTGCGGCGCCATCCGTCGTTGGGCAACAATCAAAGAGGCCAAAGGGATAGGCAACCATGGGAGCTTTTAGGACCTGCTCTTCTGTGACCTCCATCTGAAAGTGGGCTTTCGGATTTAGACAACCGTTGTGGTGGTTCTTCACGGCCACCTTGGCAAGAGCGTCTCTCCCTACTCCAAACCGGTCGAGATATCGTGTTGCCGCGAGCGCGAAGACACCCGGCGCTGTAGAGCCATCGTGTTGATAAGCATGATTGCCTTCGGAAACAAGACCGCGCGCCGGCCGGTCCTTCAACTTCTCAACGCCAAGAACAAGCGCCACATCGTAAATGCCGGCAGCAACCGCCATCGATGCATTGCGAAAAGCGTCGGTTCCTGTGGCGCAATAATTTTCCACGCGCGTGATCGGCTTGTTATAGAGTCTGATTGCGTCGGCCAGAGAAACGCTTGCCTTACCATGCCCCTGACCCGGTGAAAACGTTCCGAGCCACGCCGCCCCAATGCGATCAATCTCGATCCCCGCATCTTTTAGTGCCAGAAAAGCGGCCTCGGCTGCCATCTCTTCATAGCTGAGATCGAAATTATCGCCAAACTTCGTGCAGCCAACTCCAATAATGGCTACCCTGTCCTTGATTGATTCCGTCAATGGTCTAACTCCTCAACAATCGTGAATCGTGAATCGTGAATCGTCACTCGTGGCTCTATTCACACACGATTTACTATTCACGATTCACGATTTACGATTCACCCCACTAGACCGGCCGGCACTTCCAATAATAGTGATGCATTCCGCCCCCCTCCTTTAGTCGCCGCAAGGTGAGCTCAACATTCTGGCCTATCTTCACCTTATCTGGATCAACATCTGTTACCTGACAGTAGAACCGAGCTCCTTCTTCCAGTTCGACTACTGCCATAACCGTCGGTGGGTTAGGCGCGCTGTACAAGTAATCGCGGGTAAAAGTGAAGATTGTCCCGCGCCGGCGCAGTCCTACTTCCTCCAGCTGATCGCGGCTATGACACTTAAGGCAAACAACAGTCGGTGGAAACTGAACTGTCTCACAGCTCAGACAGCGCGTTGCATGGAGACGCACGTTTTGCCTCTCCTCTTTTTCAAACATTACATTTGAGATTGCCGCACCTTCTTCTGCCGGCGACCGAGTGAAATCTCGAAGTTTGCGATAGATTGCATAACTGGGAATCTCAATAGTTGAAGAATCCGGGTTTTGCCCCTGCCTCTTCTGCTTGAGATTTGTTACTCGGAACAACAGAGCGTCGGCGCCGTCGCCATGACTGATCACGAGGATAGCGGCACCCGGCTTCGCCTGATCCAAAGCTTTGCAGAGCAAGGTTAGTGCCAACGGCGTGCCTGTGATTCCACCCTCCTTAATAGGCTCTTCAATAAGTTGTTCGGGTACGAAGCCGAGTTTCTGCGCGGCGCGGTTGTGCGCCCGGCCATCGGGCGAACTCAGAGCGACAAAACCTATTTCCTCAGGTTTCAGCCCGGCAGTTTTCAGTACCTGCTGTCCCACGGAGACGACGTTGGCGAGATAGCCTCGTTCCGTTGTGTATCGTGAAGTCAGCACTGTTACATATCGATCACGATCTCGCCGCCATTCATCCAAAAAATCATCCGAACGCGATGCTTGTCCTAACAGTTCTGCTAGTACCTGTTCTCGCCCAATCATTAGTGCAGCCGCGGCGTCGCCAAAAATCTGTTCCTCGGCCGACTCAGGAGCGCCTTCGCGAACATCGGCGGCAGTAACGACGGCTCTGCTGTGGCAACCGGCTGACACCGCATTGAGTGCCGCACGCAGGGCGCCGGTTCCAGCCCGCAGGCTTCCTCCAAAATCCAGAGTTTCAATCTCATCACGAAGATCGCAGGCAGCAGCAATAAAACTCGAAGCCGCGCGCTGCCAGTAGGGAGAGGTAGTGGAGGCAAAATAGAGAGCATCGACTGAATCGTTTAAGGCGTCTCGCTGTATCAGACTCCACGTGGCCTGGTAAGCCTGCGTCAGGGCATCCTCATCATAGTTTGCAACTGCCTTCGTACCCCCGAGAGATTTTGCGCCCCACTGTCCGGCAATCAAATCACGGCGCAGCCGATGGCGTGGAACATAAGATGTATAATCAGTAATTCCGACCAAAGCATTCTCCCGATTCTTACACGCGCCTCTTGATCATCAGAGTGTGCTCACCCTCCTGAACAACTTCTCCACGCTGATTAATAACTTCGATAGCCATCCGCAAGATGCCGCGATCCGGTTTTGAAGTATCGCGTTTTTCCGCTACCTTCTGACGCACTGTGATTGTGTCGCCAAACTTCAATGCGCCTTTGAAATTCCAAGTCAAACCAAGAAATGCCAGCACCGTCTTTTCGCCAATTCCCATCTGGTTAATCAACCCGGAGGCGATTGACAAGCCAAGTAACCCGTGCGCAATGCGCGCTCCGAACATTGTCTTCTTCGCGAATTCTTCGTCCGTGTGCAACGGGTGAAAGTCGCCCGAAAGCCCGGCAAAAGCTACGACATCTGCTTCCGTGATCGTGCGTGAGCGCGTCACGAATTCCTGACCCTGCGCAAAATCTTCGAAATAAAGTGATTCCATACTCCAAGTCACTTCTTAGCAACGCCAAAGGATCATGCTTTTGCGGGCCTAAATTGTGGCAACGTAACTTCCTCAGTAACGTCCTCGAAAGTCACCTCCACAGGCATCCCTATCTCAACCATGTTCGGCTCACATTCCAGTATGTTGGTCATCATTCTCACACCTTCAGTAAGTTCGATAAGAGCCAGCACGTAGGGAACTTTATCGCGAAAGGCCGGGAAGGGCGCCCGGTGAATTATCGTGAATGAATAGACAGTGCCGCGTCCCGCTGCCTGACGCCATTCGAACTTATCTGAAAAACAATAGGGGCAGATACAACGGGGGTAAAAGCGAAATTTGTTGCACGCGCTGCACTGCTGTAGCAGAAGCTCATGGCGCCGAGCCGCCTCCCAATAGGCAACTGAATCCTGATCAGGCTTAGGTAATGGTCTTTGAGTATCCATTAGGACCTATACTCCCAAAATAAGCGTGGCGTGGGCGGAAAGCCATCCGCCAATTCCATGGACCAGTGCCCGTTGCGCATTGGACACCTGTCTATTTCCGCACTCGCCCCGCAACTGACGCACAGCTTCTATAACCAGAAAGATTCCCAAAGCGCCTGGATGTGTGTAGGAGAGTCCACCACCGGAAGTGTTGGTGGGTAACTCGCCTCCGGGCGCCAGTCGGCCCTTCCCGACAAAGGAACCACCTTCACCCTTTTCACAAAAACCCAGATCCTCAAGGGCCACCACAACTGAAAAAGTGAAAGAGTCATAAATCTCGACGACATCGATATCGCTGGGTTTTAGGCCTGCCCTCGCGAACGCTTGACGACCCGACGTAACAGCGCCCGTAGTCGTCAGATCCTCCATGTGAGTAATCGTCAGATGAGTAGCGCTGAAACCCGAGCCGATAAGATAAACGGGCCGAGCATGCAGGCCTCTGGCTCTTTCCGTGGAGGTCACGACCAGGGCACCACCGCCATCGGTCATTAAACAGCAGTCAAGCTTATGGAAGGGGCTGGCGATCATTGGTGATTGGATCACATCTGCGACAGTAATCGCTTCGCGTAGCAACGCTCTAGGATTGAGCGCCGCCCACTGTCGCGAGGCCACTGCCACTTCCGCCAATTGTTCACTCGTTGTTCCAAACTCGCGCATATGACGTGCCGCAGCAAGTGCGTAAGCAGCAATCGGTGAAAGATCACCATACGGCATCTCAAACTGGGCCGCCGGCATTCGCGGATCCACGCCGCCTTGTTCTACCAGACGACGATGATCTGTCCACAGCGAACTGCCATACGTTATTAGAACTACCTCGCATAATCCTGCTGTTATGGCCAGCGCGGCATGTTCGACGAACACGTCAAAGGCCGAGCCACCTGTAATTGTCGTATCAGTGAATTTTGGTTTGATGCCCAGGTATTCGGCTATTTGTAAACTTGGCAAGCCCACAACATCGGTGGTCATAACAGCATCCACATCAGCCTTGGTTAACCCTGCGTCGGCTAACGCTCTTTTCGAGGCAAGAGCCTGATGTTGAAGCATGGATAGCCCTACACCTTTGCCACACTCCGATTCTCCCACTCCGGCAATGACTACTGATTTCGAGAAAGGATCCCTGGCCATAAAAAGCACTCACAACCGATAGCGAACGACCTCATTTTCTTTTTGAACGTGAACCTTGTTTGTTTTCTTCATTAACTCTAGATGGGCAAGCACCTCATAGGCAGCAATCTCTTTGTGCAAGTCAGGAAGCGACTCATCAAATAGTGCCAGGGCCAGCTCGTAAGCAGTCGCAGGGCCGTAGTTAAGATAGTTGAGGATCGTTTGCTGGCGTTCCTTGTGATGAGTGAATATCTGACGTATGCGAGCCTGGTGCTCGCCAAAACATCGCCCATGGGCCGGAAGGACTTGTTCGATTTCAAGTCCCTCCAACCGCCTTAATGAATCCAGATAGTCCGAAAGAGGATCGCCTTCTAATCCAATGTGGATTCCCACGTGCGGAGTTATGTCCGGGAGCAGGTGGTCGCCGCTGATGAGTATTCGTTGCTCCCGCCAATAGAGCACGATATGGCCTGGGGTATGGCCGGGAGTCGATATTGCTTGTAGGCTAACACTTCCGAACCTGAACTCTTCTCCATCGACAATGTACCTATCGGGCACTACTGGCAAATAGCAATCCTTTAACACTCTGAGGGCCGGAGGTGCGCTGACTTCTCCGTTTACTGGAACACCATTTGAAAAAAGAAACTTGCGATAATCGGTTTTGTTGAGTAACAAACTTCTCAATAGATATTCTGCATCGGCTTTGTGCATGAGCACGTCGCAGCCAGTGAGTTGCTTTATCTTTTGTGAAGCACCGTAATGGTCTGGGTGGTAGTGGGTACAAATCGTGAGTGCAATATCGGAGAAGTTACAGCCAACTTCGCGCAGGGAGTCGTGAAGCACACTAACGCTCTCGTCAGTACCTAATCCCGTATCTATGAGTACTGACTGAGCGCCATTGTGAAACAGATAGACCTGAACACCGCTTGGCCGAATCGGCAAGGGTAGTTCGATCTGAAAGAGTCCCGAATGGATCTCGTTAAGGTGTTGAGTTGTGACCATCAACTGAATCGCCCCTCGTTCTCACATATAGGAGCCACCGGTAACCATCAATACGAGACCGCTTACGTAATCCGAAAGCGGCGAAGCCAGAAAGAGCACTGGTCCAGCAGCCTCGTCGGGTGTACCTGGCCTGCCGAGGGGGATCATCTGCTTAAACGCTTCCCGCGCTGCCTCAGGAATACCGATGTCGACCTCGCGTTCGTCAACTCGAATTCGCTGCCCTTTTTCTTTTACATCAGTGAGACGCGTCTCAATGAAGCCATAGGCCACGGCATTGACGTTGATATTGAATCGGCCCCACTCCCGTGCCAATGCTTTCGTCATGCCGACGACGCCCATTTTTGCTGCGGAGTAGTTGACCTGACCGGCGCTGCCCGCAAGTCCTGAAACCGAGGAAACGTTGATTATCTTTCGATGGATACGTTCGCCCCTGGCGATCTCCTGCTTTGCCGTCTCACGCAAGTAGGAAGAGGCGGCCCTGATTATCCGGAATGGCGCTGTGAGGTGAACTTCCAACATCGATTGCCAGGCTTCATCAGTCATGTTGTGGACAACTGCGTCCCAGGTGTAGCCAGCGTTGTTCACGATGATGTCGAGCCGGCCAAATTGACTCAGCACAGTAGTCATCATTTTCTCGGGAAAATCATTCGCGGTTACACTACCGGGACAGACGATCGCCTGTTGACCTTCAGCGCTGATTTCACTTGCCACCTGTTGGGCAAACTCTGGGTCGAAATCATTTATGACCACGCGCGCGCCGTGCTGCGCAAACAGCTTGGCAACGCTTCGGCCAATACCTCGACCCGAGCCCGTGATTACTGCCGCTTTCCCTTCAAGAAGTTGCATGGTTTCGCTGCTGTAACGCAAACTGTTAGTTTGCGGCGCAAGCTAACAGCTTGCGTTACATCTCACTATAAACCTATCAACTGCGCGACCTGCTCCCGGTGATAGTTAGCATCACCAAAGTTGAATTCATCTGCTTTGGCCCGCTTGAAGTAGAGGTGCATATCATGTTCCCAGGTAAATCCCATACCACCATGAATCTGAATGCCCTCGCCTACAACAAAACGATATGCATCGCTGGTATAGGCCTTGGCGCTGGAGGCGAGAAGCGCAGTGTCAACCCCATTTTGACTGGCAGCCCAGGCTGCGGCGTAGGTTGCCGAACGAGCGCTTTCAATCATTAAGAGCATGTCTGCGCATTTGTGCTGGATAGCCTGGAAGCTACCGATTGGCCGACCGAATTGAACCCGCTGCTTGGCATAATCTACACACATATCAAGCACGCGTTGTGCGCCACCAACCATCTCCGCGCATAAACCAATGGTGGCCTTCGATATTACGCTTTCGATTGCCGGCCAAACCTTACCGGCGTTTCCGAGGAGATTGCCTGCCGGAACTCTTACCTGCTCAAACGTGACGTCATAGAGCCGGCGAGTTTGATCCATGGCTTTCAGCGGCGTGATGTTTAATCCCTCGCTGTTTCGGTCAACGGCAAGAAGGGTGATGTTATTCTCCGCAACAGATGAAGAGCCGGTAGAAACTGCGCAGATGATCAGATCAGCATGATGGGCATCCGAGACAAACAATTTCGTCCCGCTAACCAGGTAATTCCCATTGTTGCGCTCGGCTGTCACTGAGTTTATGTGAGCAGCCTGCCAGCCGGCGCCGGGCCCCGTAAGCGCGAGCGTTGCTTTAGTCTTTCCTTCAACTAGCGGCGCGAGCCATCGCCTTTTCTGCTCCTCGTTTGCTACTTCAAGCAGAAGGACACCAGCAAGGACCGAAGAAAAGAAGCATCCAGGCGCCAATGCGCCACCCATTGATTCAAGCACTACGGTCAGCTCAACAAAGGTCAAACCGGCTCCGCCATACTGCTCAGGAAAGACAAGACCCAACCATCCCAACTCGGCGACTTTCTTCCAAAACTCCTGACTGTAACCGTGCTCACTCGACATGAGCTCGCGAACGAAAGTAGCGGAGCACTCTTTCTTCAAAAACTCAGCCGCCTGGCTGCGAATCATTTCCTGTTCTTCGGTAAACCCAAAATTCACTTGTCAGTCCTCAAATAAGCCGACTCTCGGGAGACTGGGGGACGGGGCGACGGGGAGACGGGGAGACAGGCGATGTAGATGAGCCCTTAAATCTCTCAGAGTGCTTTCTGTTGCCTCGTCCTCGTTCATCACGCGTTCCTCACCGTGCAACTTGCCACCGCGTCTCCCCATCTCCCCATCCCCCTGTCTCCTCCGTCCCTACTTCTGTTCCTGACTCTTTGGTAAACCCAACACACGTTCAGCAATGATGTTGCGTTGGATTTCCGAGCTGCCGGCGTAGATGGTGCCGGCGCGAGACCAGAGAAAAGCTCTGGCCCAGCGGC